>Ga0078972_1004982_pt1 | contig 34828 bp, 50 predicted proteins | sample YelNatPaOPGAMG01_FD_67568 | JGI IMG/M metagenome (GOLD analysis project Ga0078972, IMG submission 67568) | Hot spring thermophilic microbial communities from Obsidian Pool, Yellowstone National Park, USA - OP-RAMG-01 (SPADES assembly) (version 2) | ecosystem: Environmental > Aquatic > Thermal... | reverse complement strand
TAAGAAGACTGAAAAGAAGGAGGTTCCCGAAGAGAAGACGGTAAGTTTTGGCGGTGTGTGTCCCGAATGTGGCGGTACGCTTATCTTCCAAGAAGGATGTCGTACTTGTTTGAATTGCGGTTATTCCAAATGCGGATAAGGAGGTGATTTTTTGAATATTAACTGTAAGAAAAATGAGACGGTAGTAGAAAAGGTTCCTTTAACAGTAGAGATGTTAAAGGTTTTGGAACGAATGCCTTGTGGCATTGTGCGCACAGAAAACGATTGGGAGATTTGGGAATTGTCTGGAGACGAATTGGATATATTTGTCTCTCGTGGTGAGACCTTAGAAGAAGCTTTAAGAAAGGCTTGTGAAAAATGTATTCCAAGTTTGAGATTAGACGGATGGTGGAAGGATTAATGATTATTGGTTGCGATATTGATAATGTAATCAGTAACTATTTTGAATATTTATGGAACTGTCTTTTTTCTAAATATCCAGAAAAGCTTCAAGGTTTTGATCGCTATTCAATTGATGCTTGGTCTGTGGAAGATTGGAGAACCCCTCTTACATCAGAGGAAATTTATAAGGTAATCTATTCTATAGACCTGTCTAGATTGGATATTCTGCCAGGAGCAAAAGACTTTTTGCGGAGACGGATTAAAAATGTTTTCTTTATTAGTTCCCGTGAGCTTTGGTATCCGAATACCTTTCCCATAACTTTTGCATGGCTTCAGAGAACTCTAGGTTATCCTGTGCTTCCAAATCATTTATTACAGATCGACTCTTACGATAAAACCGAAATAATAAAGAGATTAGATTGTGATTTTTACTTTGAGGATAATCCGAGTACTGCTACAAATGTAGCAAAAATGGGAACAAAAGTCCTTCTCTTTGATTATCCATGGAATAGAAATGTTAAAGAGACAAAGAATCTTATTAGGATTAAGCCCCCCTATTGGCAGAATGTGGCTCAAATTTGGCAGGACATTTGAAGAATTAAAGTAGAAAAAATATCTGATTGGAGGTGATTTAATGAATTTTGAGGAAAGAGACGAACTAATTAAAAAGGCTACAGAAAGGAGGCACCAGCTTTTATTAAACAAAGGAAAGGAGTATGCAAAGTATAAAGGAGAAACAAGTGATATTAACTTTAATTTTAAAGAAGTAGGCAGAAGGCTTAATCTTAATCCTCTTGAAGTATGTGCCGTATATTTAGAAAAAGCTATTCTTTCAATTGAACATTGGATTGTTGGAGGAGAGCTTTCTTCAGGAGAAACCATTTTTTCCCGTTTAGATGATGCACGGAACTATTTAGACATTTTGGAAACGCTTATCTGCGAATATAAGGAAGTTAAATGATATTAACTCAAGCAGAGCGAAGGGAAGCTATCAAACAAATTTATAAAGAATCTGCTCCTGAGATTCCCTCTGCTACATATATAGCAAAAAAGCTGGATTGTTCTAAACGGGTAGTTTACAAAGATCTTAAAGCCTTGGGGCTTCCACATAAAGTAGGGGCTCCCAACGGTTGGCAGACTTTTCGTCCTCCAGATGTAAAGGATTATTCCCAGGATATTTTAACTGTTGAAGGAGACGTGATGGTCTCTGGAGATTGGCATCTACCTTTTTATAATTCTTTCTTGGCAGGAAAGTTATTAAAGATTGCGCAAAAGTTTGGTGTTAAAAAGCACATTATTAATGGTGATTTTTTAGATCAATATGTTTTTTCTCATTATGATCATAGAAATAAAGAGCTTACTTGGTCTAAAGAACTTTCTATAGCTAAGGAAGTATCAATTCCACTTTTTGATTTCTTTGAGGAAACTTATATTCTTCCTGGCAATCATACGGAAAGGTTAATGCGCTTGGCTTCTTTCCAACTTACGTTTTCCAACGTAATGGATTTGTTAGGTATTCCTCATGATAAGGTAAAACTGAACGAACACAATTATTGTATTTTGAAAAACCGAGGAGAATGGAGGATTACTCACCCCAGAAGCTTTTCTCCTATTGTGCTTCGTGTAGAGACAAGATTGGCTTCCAAATATCATCAAAACATTATAGGAGGGCACGGACATAGACTAGCTATAGGCAGAGATGAAAGCGGAAAATTCATAGTGGCTGCAGGTGGAGGAATGATGGATCCCAAATATTTTGATTATATTCAGCTTTCAGATACTGTTTATCCGACTTGGAACCCTGGTTTCTTTATGATTTACAGAGGCCACATATACGGGTTTGAAGAGGATACGGACTGGGAACTGTGGGAGAAATTATGAGACCAAGCAGAACCTTCTGGTTCAATCAGCAAAAAATAAGGAGGAACTTCCAAAGCAACGGCAATCTTTTCCAAAAGCTTAATGCTTGGAGTTCTATTCCCTTTCTCAAGACCAAGGAGATGGAAACTTGTTATTCCAATCTTCTTGGCAAGTTGTTCTTGCGTAAGTTTCTTTTCCTTACGCAGTTTCCTTATATTTGTTCCTATAACTTTTCCGATTGTCATTACAATCACCTCCTTTTTGCTGATTATAGTAAAGGTTACTAAAAATGTCAATAAGTTGCGAAAAATTTTTTGAATGTAAGTTTAAATTTGTCAAGTGTTACTTTTGCCACGATTACTCTTGTTTTGAACCTGTGAATAAGGAAGTGGACACGGAAAGGGCAAAGCGAAATAAAAAGAACAGAAGAAGGGGAAAACACGGAGAACATGAACTAGCGAAAGAGCTCGATGGTATAGTTGTTCCTTTTTCAGGTGGCGGAGATATTAAGGGAGATATTCACTTTAAGCGTTATGATATTTTCTGGTGTGCACAAGCTAAAACTACCTCTGAAGATGATGCACTCTGGAAGGCTTTCAACACAACATTCAAAAACACAGATTATGTAGTTGTTACTTACACAAAAGGTAAGTTTCCTCGCCTTGTTTATATGTGGTTGGAAAGTTTCTGTGATCCCCCTCTCGTTGGATTTACTGCTGAGGCTACAGATCTTTTTTGCACTGTAGTTGGCTGGTTTGAGAAAGCTTATGACGATGCTTGGCAATCCTCTCGTTTATATGGAAATGTTTTCCGTCCCATCTTTTTTAGGCGCTATGCCAGACACAATGGAAAAACTATAGTTGCTGTTCTCCCCGAAGATTTAAAAGCATATTCAGGAAAGGAGTTGTGAAATGAAAAAGATTGTAGAAGTAGAAATGATAGCAAAGAATCAGGACTTTGATCATCTCTGGGATGTTATCTTTTCCTCGCAAGATAAAACAATAATGGTGCAAATTCAAAAACTTCATTTTGATGAGCTTCCTTCTATCGGAGCAGAGTTTGAGCTTACCTTGGAGGAAAAGAAAGAACCAGAAGGGAGTTGTTGGGCTTGATTGTCTGGGTAGTTTACAGGGATCACGGCAAATTGGTTAACCGCAAGTTCGAGAACGAATATGTAGCTCCTTTGGCAGAAGCTGTGGCTCAATTTGTCTCCTCGCTCTTGCTATCTGGCGTAATCAAAATAGAAATAACTCATGAGATTGAAGACTATCAAGCGGATTTAGAAGTCCCTATTACCTATGAGCTGAAAAAGAATGATTGATCTAAGCTCTACTCTTAAACAATCGATAATCAATTTAGCCAATAAGACTAATAAAAGTTTAAAGGAAATTATCACGGAACTTCTTTTCGCTCAGGTTACTAGTGACACATCCTATGACGTTAAAATCGAATATTGTTTTTTCTCTGGCAATACAGCTTATATTTCTATTCCTTTGGGAGGGATAAAGACCATCATCATGATAAAGGAGGAAGAAATTGGACGATATAGAGGAGCTTGAACAAATTGAAAATTCCATTGGGGATGAAGAAATTGATGAAATTATCGAAAGATGGGGAACAATTTTAAATTCTCCAGAATTAAATTTTCGTAGTGATTTTAGTCTGCAAGAAATAAAGGAATTACGTGTTCGTCTCGATCAATGTTATACCATTGCCCGCTGGGAACTTTCCTTAGCTAAAAAAGAGATAGCCTATATCGATGCGGTATGGGATTTTGCGGAACATATTTATGCTTATAAATCTAATCTCGGCTCTGTAACTGATCGTAAAAATGAAGGAAAAGCTAAACTAGCCATTTCAAAATATAATATCCAGCATACTCATGCAGAAGCTAAGGTAAAAATTCTTGAGGGAGTAGTCGATGTTCTTTCCCAAAAAATGATGACCATATCTTCTTTTATTGCTTTGGAAAAGATTATTTCTGGGGAAAATATGTGAGAAAAGGAGGGTATTCTTGAAAAGATCTTCTGTAATTTATTGGCTTAATCATTATTTTTCTTTAGCTAATTGGGCTTATACCACTACTTCTTTTTCGCTTGCCTTAGATTTAATTGAACAGAAAATTGATCTGGATTTGGCAATTGAAAGATTGCCTCCAGAAGAAAGAGAGGAGGTGATTTCGTATATCAAAACAGGAAAAGTAAAAGATAAGCTTGCATTTTATAGGGCAATTAAAAAATTATCTGAATGGCTGCCTTAAAGGGTGGCCCCGAACATAGGGGGTAGGGAAGGAGAATTAATTAAAAAAAACAACTCCATTTTAAGAATGGAGTTGTTTTTCTGCTAAATAATTTCTTCCTGCTTCAGAGATTTGCTTTCCTCTTAATGTTGCTTGGACAAATCCTATCTGTAATAAATATGCTTCAGTATCTTTAATCAAGGTTTCTTCTACTGCCATCATCGTGGCTATCATTTTTGTAGAGCAAGGTCTATTTATTTTTTCCAAGGTTTTTAGGTATTGCCTGTCCATTTCATTTAAACCGTATTCGTCAATTTTTAAATTTGTAAAATAGGTAATTGGGTCTTTTTCTTCCATACTCCAGAATAGGTGATTGAGAGCTATTCTTGGATTAAACCTTGATCTTTTGGCTATATCTTTCAAGTATCTTTTTACTTTAGGAGCTACTTGTTGCATTTTTAATATTTCTAAAATGTCCTTTTCAGAGTAATTCTGTAGTTCTATTTTTAAACTAAACCTGGATAAAAAGGGCTTAGTTAATTTTGTTGGTGTATTTGTTGCTCCTATTAAAGTAAAAGGCGGAGCATCCATTCTTTTGCCGTTAATATCTATTTTTCCTTCAAGCATGGGGATATAAAATAGTTCCTGTATTTTAGGTTCTAATGCGTGGACTTCATCAATGAATAAAACGGGTGCTCTAAATGGTGGTCTTTTTTGTTTTTTGTAAAAATCCCAACCTTTTCTCATATACTCTAAGAATTTCACGGGATCCTCTAAATGGTTTCCTGTTGTGGGAAATATCTCTGTTTTTATTTCCCTTGCAAGAATATATGCTAATGTAGTTTTTCCATGTCCCCATGGCCCTACAATCAAAATATGCGGAAGCTTTTTAATCTTTTGTTTCATTGCATTTTTGATTGCCAATGTTGCTTGATATTTCGCTTCCTCTTGTCCGATGAATTCTCCTAATGTTTGTGGTTGCTTTATATTCATAGCTTCACTTCCTTTAAGGAATCTTTTATCCTTTCTATACCGATATGAGCATAGATTAAGGTGGTGTTTAAGTTGGCATGTCCTAATTGTGTTTTTATTATTTCCAGTGGCGCTCCCTGGTTATATAGTTCTGTTGCGTGAGTGTGCCGTAGCATATGCGGATGTAAGGAGATTCCAAGTTTTCTTCCTACTTTGGCTAATATTTTTTGCACATATCTTGGGCTGAGTCTTTTACCATATTTGTTTCTAAAAACATAACCATTAGGTGTATTGTTTAATATTTTGTTTAAAGTTGCTTTAAAACTTTCGCTTTGTATTATTATAGCCCATCGGTCTTTTTTCCCCTTTCCCTGCCTTACAAAAACAGCCGATAGGTCTGCTTTAAAATCTTCTTTTTTCAAGTTCAATGCCTCCGATATTCTTAATCCTGCTCTGTAGATTAGCTCTGTTAAAATCCTATCTCTTTCAGATGGAATGGCATTAAGGATATTTAAAACATCATCTTTGCTCAATATCTGAGGTAATTTTCTTCCAGTTCGTCTTTTCTTTACTGCTCCAGTCCATGTTTCCAATTTTTCACCCCCTTCTAAACGCTTTGTTCTATTTTGTTTTTGACATTGTGTATTAAAAGCTTTTCGCTTATTTCTTGATGGAAGAGGAAGAGATCAAGCTCTTCCCTAATTTCTTTGATGGTTTCTCTAGTCTCTTGGATAATCATTTTGTTTATTTCGTTCTTTTCCTCTGAGTTGAATTCGCTAGTAAATCTTACTGTGAAAGTTAGTATAAGGTCTTTGTTAATGTTGAATTGCCCCTCAGGTTCTTTTGGGCTTTTCGCAAAAATTCTTTGTGCCAATTTTCTTTGAAATCTTTCCTCTACAGCGGAGAGGGCGTTCTTAAAAATTGTTGATTCTCTTATATTAAAATGTTCATCTAGGCTCATGGCAATTTCGAATATTGTTTCAGATATTTTGCCATTACGTATAACTTCTCTTATTTCGTTTTTCATTTTTCACCTCCGTTCTGGATTATTATACCATATCAAATACAGTTAATAAAAATTTTTTTACAAATTTGATCACTTCCCTTTTGGCATAATGTGTTTCCGACATGGAATATTTTCTATCGTTAAATGAGAATGAGACTACCATACTGTAATAGTCCTGGCGTTTTCCCAAAAAATAAAGAGCCATTGCGCAAAGCTCTTCAGAGTCTAAAACAAAATGATGATTTAATATTTTTCTTTTCATTTTTAATTTTTTAACTGGAAATAATTCTGGAGTTATTCTTATTTCTATTGTTAGATGTAAGCCCTTTCCTCTTGGTTTGAATATTCTTATATCAGCACTTATCGGAGGTGCTATGTCACAAAGTTTGGACTTAACAAAGAGATGAGCGAATTTCTTTTTTACCTCTTCTGGTGTTATATCGATATCGTTAAGATAAGAGTCTCTCACTTCAGCGCCTCAATTATTTTATTTTCATATTCTCTACAAACATTGTAGAGTTTTTCTGCTATTGTTTTTAAATTTTCCTCGTGGTGATAGCTCCAATATATTGTGTTCGATTTCATTAATCCTTTATCAAATTTTGTAAATCTGGGTAAACGTATATTAGTTCTGATTATTTTTCTCCATAAATGTTCATCTATGAGACAGAAATACTCTGCAAATATTGGATTGTATCCAGCATCTTTTAACACGGCAACGTGGTGTTCTAACAGAGGTATTTCTGTTTCTCTTTTCATTTTTAATTTTATTCTCAATACTTTCGTCTTGTCCTCGAATTCTTTGCCGTTAGGAATTATCTTTAATATCCTGATTTCCTTTTTATTTTCCCCATCCCTGATAATATTTTCGAGTCCTTTTCTGTATAGCAAGACTATTCCTTCCACGAGGTCTAGTGTATATTTTTTAGGAAGTTGTATTTTTTGCTTGTAAAGTCTATATTTGCTGAAATCATAATATGCTGGGAATCTTTCCACGAATTTTTGTAATTGTTTCGGAGTCTTGAAGGAAGGAAAATGTAAATTTAAAGTTTTTTCGTCTATTCTGGTTACTATGGTTAAAATATTATTAGTAACCTTATACTTGATTTCCAATTTATTTTTCATTTAAAGCCTCCACTATTTTATTTTCAAGCTCTCTGCAAGACTGCAAAATATAACTTTTTATTTCTTCCAATGAATAGGATGGAGAGAAATACCATCCTTGTCTGGACATTACTCTATATGGATCAAAATAATGAAAACAATGGGGGAAATTTGTCTTTTTTACCCTGTTCCATAAAAATATATTCATGTAACAGGCCAATTCAGCATATATAGGTGTGGTGCGATTCTTTTTTATATTTATTCTTGCGTAGTGTTCTAGCAAACGGAAATCTTTTCCTGTTTGCATTTTCAATTTTATTCTGTATAATAAAGTCTGTTTGTTAAATGTTTCTCCTGTCTCAATAACGAAGGAAATATATTCTTCTTTATTCACCATTTTCTTTTACCTTTCTCTCCATGATGAAGGGGGCAATTTTTTCCTTCAGTCTTTGGGACATTTCTATTTCTAATTTGATATGGATTGGCACCTCGTTTATTCCGTTTTCAATTTGTTTTTCAAAAGCTTCTGTATATTCTTTGGCAAACCTTTCAAATTCTTCTTTCGCTTCTTCTTCACTGAATTCTTTTGTGGGTTTAAGTTCAAAGAAAATGAAATTCATTCCATTAGTAAATTTGTTTGTGCCAAATACAGCAAGCTTTCTCTTCACTCCAAGGATAGTGAACTCCTGCATTGTATCGCCAATGTTTAACTTAGATAAGTGTTGTGCTAATTCCTCGTCTGCTTCTACTTTGACTTTTACTAAGTAAGGATTATATCCACGTTCCTTTTTCAGAGTGAAAGTGTATTTTATCATTCCTTCACCTCGCTTCCTTCAATACTGATAGCTTTCAACTCTCTATATTTTTCAATAACCTTTGCATAAAGTAATAAAATGTCTTCTGCCAGCTCCTTTATCTTTGTTTCTAAATCAGGAGTGTAGAAAGAAGGAATAAACTCGATTGACAATATTTCTTCTATATTTTTTTCTCCAGCAATAATTCCTGGTAATTTAATAGTTCTTTTGTCTAACAAAAAATCTCCTCCATGGCGGAGAAGTATTGCTGGATAGTCTATTTCTCTTGTAGAAAATTCCGGCGGGGGGTCAAATTCAATTTTAATTTTTAATATTCCGTTAGTGTAACCTACATTTTTTTCTAAAGAATAATAGAGTTTTAACACTTTTCTATCCTCCTTTTCATCACGATTGGAGCAATTGATTTTTTAAAATCATTGCTCATGTTTAAGCTTCCTTCTATCTTTATATCTGGAAATAGGGATAAATACTTTTCCCAGTATTTCTCAATGTAGTTTTGATAATCTCTCATAAATTCCTCTATTTCCTTTTTGTTTGGTTTTTTGTGCAAAGTCATTTTGTTCTGATAACTGTTACACCTCCCTGGAATTTCCATCGCTGTTTCTCCTATTAGTTTTAGTCCATGTGCCAACAATGCTGAAGAAATGTAAGTTTTGGGCACATTTAATATCTGTATTTCTTTGGGAATTTCTACTTCCCAAAGAAGATAAATTAAATCTAATCCCAGATCTCCGTTTCTTACTACTTTATATTTTATATTCATTTTTACCTCCTTAATTCATAATATTCTCCCCAAGGGGGAGTTAATTTTCCTGAGACTATCCATAGCACTGGAAAGTCTGGTTTTTCTGGAAATTCATCACTTTCCAAATCTGTAAAGTAAATTAGGCAAGTTGGTGTTATTCCGTTTTCTTCAAGATATTTAAATGGTGGGATAAAACTTGTTCCTCCTCCTCCTTTGGGATTTAATTTTATTTCATCTTGTGGAGTAAATTCCTCCACTTTTCTCACAGAATAATCGCTGTAAATTACAGTGATTTTTGCATTGCAAGTTTTCGCAATTGCACTTATTTCACTTGCAAAGTTATTTAAATCCTCATCGGAAATGCTTCCCGATGTGTCTATTGCAACCACTATATCCATTTCCTCACTTTTCATTGTGGGATAATACAAATCAAGTGCTAATTTTCTTTTATTAGGAGGAATCATCCTATAGTCGTTTTTCGCTGTCTCCTGAATAAACCTATTCAGAATTATTCTCCAATCCAATACAGGATTTAAAATTTCATCAATAATCCTGTCTAATTCTCCTGGTAGTTTTCCTGCTTGTTTTGCTATTGCTTTTGCTTGAGCAACAGCAAGTTCCCATTCTTTTTCAGAATTTGCTTCCCCATCTTTTACTTCTCCGCATCCTCCTGGGTCAGCTTTATCTTTATTTTTATCTAACCATTGTTTCAAATCCTTTTTCATTTCCTCTTTCAATCTCGTGTAGATTTCTTCCGTTGAAAGTTTTTCAAACTCTGGATTATAAAGCCTATCTTTTGGCAATATAATCCCGCTATCTAAGAGTATTTGGTTTATTGCGAAATCCCCTGCGATATTCCACAGGAGGGGATTTCTTTCCTGTCTTCTTGTGTGATGTTGTAATGCATTGTGCATTACTTCATGGCATATGACTCCTGACAACTCTTCAAGAGTCAATTTTTCCACGAATTGTGGATTATATCCCATGTGTTTTCCATCTGTCCACATTGTTTCGCAATTTGGATCTTCTTTTAATGTTAGTCTGATAGCCAAAGTAGCAAAAAAAGGCTGCGTAAATATAAGATTTACTCTTGCTTTTAATATTTTTTGTTCAGCTTCCATTTTTACCTCCTAAATAATTATATCTGCATGGGTTTTTGCCCATGTTTCGAATTCTGGAGTGTTGAATACAAATTCATGTATTTTGGCAATGTCTTTGATGAGCAACACGCTGAAATCGCCAGGGATTCGTTCTGCATATTTCATTACATTTTTGAAGTTTTTCTTACTTACCTTTGGCACAATTCCTGTTACTACGGCATATAGCAATGCCGGTTCACTTGGAACAGTTGCTTTTTCTGGATCCGTGAAGATGATATCGATATCTGGCAATGTTTTATATAATTTCAGATAAGATATAAATTCTGTTGCTGGGCCTTCTCCTATCGCTCCAGCAACCAATTCATAATTTTCGTTCCCTGCTTTCAAAATTTTGCTTACCATTTCCCAGCTTCTTGGAGTTGGGAAAGATTTCTCGTTCTTTTGTGGATCAAAATTGAACAGCAAATTTGGTCTATATTTAATGAATCCTATTACCTCATTTGCTATTCCGTTTCTATATCCCCATTCCTCCCAATCCTCTGTATTTACTTCAAAGTTTATGTGCACAAATCGGTTTGCCAATGGAGTAGGGATTCTATTTACTAATGCTCTATCTGTTTCTCTGTTTCCTGCTGCTATTTTTGCTGTATCTGGAGGTAGAATATGTTCTCCTACTCTATTCTCCAGGATAAGTTCATAGCATGCTGCTTGCACTAATGGTGGTGCTGTTGGTAAGTCGTCGAAAAATAATATTGTTTTATTTTTTGTGGGTAGAAAAACTGGTCTAAACCATTTCACAATTTCTCTTTCTTTGTCAAAGTTTGGTAATCCTCTTAAATCTACTGGATCTAAAAGAGTTGCAATTATTGTTTGCAACTCTCTGTCCATTTTTTTGGCTACTTGTTTTACAATACTTGTCTTTCCTACGCCTGGTGCTCCCCAGATAAAAACCGGCTGTCCGATTTCTATTAGGGTTTCTAAACTTTTCATAACTTCATTTGGTCTCATTCTTTCACCCCTTTCTTTTATTTTACCTTTTCTATTATGATTCTACCATTTTTGGTAGTATCATAGCAAAAAAAACAATCCTTGCATTTACTTTTACAATTTATTCTTTCGCTTCCAGTTGTCATAACATTAAATGTGTGGTTAAATGGTGGAAAAGGTTCCACTATTGTGTCGATGAATGGATTCGAGTAAATTAAAATTAAATTTTTTGGTTTTATATATCTACTCACAATGTCTATCCGTTTTGACCACAAAGCGTGAACTGTGTCGGGATTATTCTCACAAATTTTGATTATGTTTTCGTAGTGTTGGAAGTTTATCAATTCTCCAAACGAATTGAACCTCAAAACTTTAAAGTCATATTTAGGAAATTCTGTCATTGGATTTGACAGAATTTCCGTATTTCTTTTTAAAGCTTGAGTTAAATAGAACCTATAGCTTTCTATTCTTCTCGCATAACATTTCTGGCAAATTGTTTGTGTTTTTGCCATTTTATTACAGAATTCATTAAAAGATGAGACATTGATGGAAGGAATCCCTTCCATCTTACCATAGCCTTTTGTAATGTGTATCATTTATTCTCTCACTTTTAGGGCGAATATAATGCTCTCTGGGCTCATCTTTGCATATTTTCTTGCCTTTTTTACATCTAACTCCTCTATGGCCTTGATGAACTTAACTAATTCAGGATTAACAGCGATGTTCTGATAATATACAACGATGTATTTTATTTTTTTCAGGAAGATGTTAACCATGACAAAAGTATATTGGTTGTTGCTGACTCTTATTGTTTGCTTCCTGTAATAATAATCTTTTTCTGAGCAACAGTAACCATTATTTTCTGTTGCTTTTAATGGGCATATATCGCAAACATCTACAATATCCTGTGGAATATAATCTGCTATTTTCCACAGGATTTCCGATTTTAGCAATGTTTTGTTGCAATTTGCTGTCGAGTCTGTTCCACATACGAGAGCGGTAATAAAATTATATCCCCAATGGTTATATACATTTTCTTCATTCTTGCTACTGGGTTTTATTGTGTTTGCTATTTTATATTGATTAATTGTTTCCAGGAAATTCATTTTTTCTTCTCCTTAAAAGTTTTAAGAATCTTCTCGCAAACTTTACAAGTTTGCTGTCACAATAATAATCATCGTTAAATTTTTTGGAGTAGTATAAATCTACCGCTTGTAGAATTTTGTGCTCTTCTTCACTTATCTTTTCCCAAGGTGGTTTTAAAGGACATGCTCCACAAAGTATGCTAAAATTCCTCTTCCAAATTCTGTTGCAAACAATACAAAACCCATTTAAACTTTTTCCTTCATCTTTGAGTTTCAAAGATGCTTTTACAATTTTACAGGCTTCTTCTTCCGAGAAGCCTAATTTAATTAAATCTTTTACCTTACTCAAATTTTCTTTATCTAACCCGTATTTGGCCATTGTTGGCCCATATCTTTTAATTTCTTTAAACAATGCTTCATATTCTTGGTCCATTTTTGACTCCTTTCTGCACCTGTTTTAGATACACATTTATTGGTGCATCTAAAATTCCATATTTCCTAAACTCCTGGAGGATTTTTTCTGCTTTTTTTCTTGATATCTTTTTCATTTTTCTTTTCTCTCCCATACTGTTAGGAGCAGGTAAACAATTATTACCGCTCCCAGGACTATTGCTACATTTTCCAGCATTATTTCTCACTCCTTTCTGGTATATATTTTGGTTTTACCGCTAAGCTAACTATTCCTATCAAACAAACAATTGTTGTATTCAAAATTGGAGAATGTTTTGCTATCATGTATCCTGTTAAGATTAAATAGACTATTCCTAATATTTTTAGGAATAGCCTTAAGGACAAATAAAATAATAAATCTGCTAAATTTATCTTTATCATTTTTTCGCCTCCTTTTTTATTCCAATACCAATTTTATTACTTCCAGGAAATAAAAAAAGGGAAGAGGGAATTTCTCTCTTCCTTTTTTCAGGAAAACTTTTTAACAAAACTATTGTTTCCGCAATTTTTTGATTATCAATTTTTTTGTTACTTCTTGTTCTACTTTTTTCACTATTTCTTGTGGCGTTAGTTCGGCATCATCATCTAAGTCATCTAATGTTTCTATGTTGAACCATGAATCAAATAAATTCACGAATATTCCATGTTCCTCTATCAAGTAATCTCTTACCTTTTTCTTACATTTTTCAGCGATTGCGTTTAATGTCATTCTCATGGTTTCGCCTATTATTGTGTTGGCGTTAATTATCCCAAGTTCCTCTTCCGTGCTTTCAACTATTTCTTCTTCACTAATTCCAAAAAGATTAGCAAGTTTTATAAGCCCCTTTATTTTTTCTAAATCTCTTGTTCCGCAATGTAGTATAGCCATTAGCAAATTATCCATTTTCTCTCCTCCATTTTTTTAATTCTTCTTTAGCCTTGCGAACATTTGCAAGAAGTTTTTCATATTTTTTGTTTATAACTTTCACTTTGCAAAAACGATATCTTTTGCAATCATGACATTTTCCAAAGAATCTTCTTGGATCCCAGCATTCCTTTTTTAAATCCTTGGAATTTATAATTTTAAAATTCATTTTTCACTCCTTTCTATTTTTTAAAACAGTTTTGGGAACTTATCTCTTATCTATTTTCCGTTTTCCTCCTCAAGGCATAAAAAAAGGAGAAGGAAACAGAAAAAGTTTCCTTCTCCTTTTTGCTTTTTATATTCAGTTATTTTTTTCCATTTTCTTCCCCGTGGAGGTCATAATAATTTGACCTTAATGGGAAAATTATCTGATTTATTTCTTCTTTTTTACTTTGTGTTTTTCCTTTCTTTATTTTGATAGGGAATTTCTCAGGCAATTTATAATAAAGTGGATAGTTTAAATTAAATGTTTTACTTCCTTGTTCTGCAACATTTATCGCCTCTCTTAAAAACTCTGGTGGCTCACTATCCCAACCTGTTATGTCATATTTATAATATGGCATAACGAACAATTCATTAACAGTTTTTAATATCCTGTATATTTCAATTTCTATTAAACCACTAAAATTTTTTGCTATAATAATCCAATCTCCTTTTTCAACGGGAATTTCAGCATGTTTCCCGTTGACTTCCCTTAATAATTTCCATGCTTTTTTCTTTCCACCATTTTTATTGGCAATTACTTGATAAAATCCGATTCCAATTGCTCCATTATTTCCGCCCATTTCCCACATTATCGGGAAACGGTTATTCGTTATTTTATCTTCTCTCCATTCTATTTCCATTTTTCCTCTTTCTTATTCAGTTATTAGCATCAGATAAGTTTTTATATCTTCTGCAATCTTTATACAACTATCAATGAATTTTTCGCATTCTTCTCTGGAATATTGAGCAAGTTTTTTCTTATTTTCTTCTTTGAAATGTCTGCAAACTTTATTCCAGTATTTGCATTCCTTACATTTCGTAAACATTATTTTTCTCCTTTCATTTTTTTAATTGTCTATTATCCTCCTTTTTAATAAAAAAAGGGGACAGTTTTTACTGTCCCCTTTCAAATACTAACCGTTTATTTCGATTAGTATTTCGATTATATTTCCATACCCTCCTTTCTTTTTCAAATACTCTTTCAAATCATACAGGAATATCCTATAAGGATATTCCTCAAATAATTCTAATGTTTCCTTTTCGTTGTAGGCATAGAGCGTTCTTAACAATTTTCCGTCTAAGGTTTCCCTTGTGTATAACAAAACCTCCGTGGAAAGAATAAATACTCTTTCCACTATTTCTTCTTCTTCTTCTCTCAATATCCTGCTTACTTCTTCACCCAAAGGTGAGAGGATATTCTTGCATACAATTACTGGTTTTTCTTCTACCTTAATCTCTCTCATTATTTCCCTAACTAAACTCACTTCATTTTCTTTTAATTCTTTTTTTAATTCTTTTATCTTTTTTACTAATTCTTCTGTCATTTTATCCTCCTTTTTTTAATTGTTTCGGCGCCGTTAAAGGAGCGCCCGGACATTTATTTACCTTTCCCTTTCCCTTTCCATTTGTTGTTTCTGGAATTTTGTCTTTTTAGTTTTTGAATTACTCTATTTTTTGTTTTCATTTTTAATCCTCCATTAAAAAAAGTAGGATTAAAATATATCCTACTTTTTTTATCGAGATAATGAAAAGAAAAGGGGAGCTAAAAGCTCCCCTTTTCTTTTCCTGATAGTCTTATTTTACTTTTCCTCTTTCTTTCTTTTTCCTATTGTTTCAAGTTGCTCCCAATTTCCTGCTTTTGCTAACGCAAGTAAAGTAGAGGATATTGTTTGTCTTGTTTGAATAAGTTGCTGAAAATGACCATATGCTCGTTCAATAGCAATATCGTTTATGCGCTCATCAGTAGAATAGCGAAGAAGTTTTATTAAATTCCTTAATGGTAAGTTAAAATAAGCAGGAACAAACTCACTAAAGTTTCTTTTAGTGTTGACGGAGTTCCATATTGTCCTCTCTAAAACGTCTAAATCTTCCACTTGTGACTCACTTAATTTTTTGAACTCTTGATACTTTCTCATTTTTAATCCCCTTTCTTTTTTAGTTTTACTTTCTTTTACTTTTTCTTTTTTTAGTTTCTTCTTTTTACTTTCTTCTTTTTACTTTCTTCTTTTTTATTTTTTTTTCCTCCTATCACCTTCTTTTATATTTTTACTTGACAAGTAAAGTATAGCATAAAAAGAAACTGTCACTTGAAAAATTTTGTCAAGTTCGCAAAAGAAACATTTTAGGAACCTTTTCCGTTTCCGTCCCCTCCTTTTCGCTCCTGGAGCCAGGTTCCAGCTTGCCAAGGACCTGTTCCTCCTAAATTTTCTCGGTAAATTTCGAAACCTTTTCGGTCAGGTTAAGTTTACTTTTTCTGACACCTTGACATATTTTGTAAAATAGAAGGTGGAGGTGATTTTAATAGATTACGAGAAACTGGTTAAAAGGTACCGAAACTTGCCCCAATATAAAGATAAAAGCGATGAGGAGCTTTTGGAGTTACTGAAAAAGAAAAAGGGGCCGTTAGAGAAACTCTTTCCTTCCGATATCATTACTTATCTGAATGAAGAAGAGCAGAAAATAAAAGAACAGATTTCCTCGGATGTTTCCATTGACCATTTCCTCTTCCTTTTAGGTTACACAAACCTGTTGCAGAGAGAGCTGAAGGAATTAAAGGAAAAAGAACCTAAGACTCCAGAAGAGAAGAAACTAAGGTTAAGAAGACTGAACGATATCGAGGAACAGATTCGGAAAAACACCAGCGAGATTCGGGATTGGAGAAAGCAGTTAGGTCTGGACAGGATATCGGATAGTGATTCTCCTACTCAGGTATTTGAAAAGACCATGAAGGAAGCTGAGGAATTTATTAAGGCACATAAAAATGAATACACCTGGAAATGTCCCGCCTGCGGTTCAATTAACGTTCTTGGCTTGAGGCACTGGGCTCTAGATGACGAGTATCAGGTATGGAACGATGATCTTTACCAGTTAGTGGAGGAAGGGAAGATTACCCTTCAGGAAATGGCTAAAGTTTTAAGAACATCGGAAGAGGCACTGAAAAAGGTACTGGCGGAAAAGAAGAAATGAGTGCTACTGATCTCTATGCTATCTTTCATAATCCCTTATGGTTTAGAGAATTCTTTTTCAAGAATCTAAACGAGGAACCCTGGGAAACTTATTATTACCAGATACCGTGGGCGCTGGAAAAGGATATTGTTGCTCAATGTGGCAGAGGAGTAGGGAAGTCCGTTGACCTGGAGATGGAAGTTCTTCGCAGAGCATTTATACAGCCAAAAAGGGAAAGCTTAATTGTTACTCAATCTGAAACTCACTTGAATCCCAGATGTGACAGGATCATCGATTTATTGGAAGGACATCCCTTTTTTAAAATGTTCAAGAAAAAAGCAACACGCCGTCCTTTTTATAACATTGAAGTTGCCAATCATAAAATTTACGGCAGGTCAGCAGGAACTAAGGGAGGAGCTAATTTCCTCGGCTTCCATGTAGACAATATTTATGTGGACGAGGCACAGGAACTGGAACTTGTCTGTGAAGCTAAACTGCAACAGTCTACTCGTGACTCTTCCTGTTCCTGGCGCTTCTATGGAGTGCATAACGGAAGAAGAGATACTGCTCTTTTCCAGCACGGCTACAAGGATCCTTATTTTGTTAACCGCTCCTTCAGAGTTCCCTCTTATTTCCGTCCTTCCTGGGATAAAGCGGAAGAGGAGCGTCTTGCTCGTCTTTATGGTGGCATAGGTTCTCCTAACTGGATCAATAATGTGGAAGGTTTGCCAGGAGAAGTTGCCTATGGAGTTTGGCCCTATGACGATTTAATCGCCAACTTTGACGAAAGACCTATGCAGGATATTGTGATTACTCACAAAGACTTGCTGGAGATCATGCCCAAAGAAGAAGCTAGAGAGAAGAACACTGCTTGGTTCAGCTTAGAGAATCTTTCCCTTCCTTTTGATGCTCCTTTTCTCTATGAAGCCTGTGTAGCTGGAATGGATGCTACATATTCTGGAGATCCTGCCATTATTCTTATAGCTTTCAAGCATAACAACAAATGGGAAATTCCCTTCCGAATTTCCCTGAACAACATTATTCCCAATGATCAAGCTTGGATAGTGAAGTATTTAATCGATACCTTCAAGATTCAGAACTTTGCCATTGATGCTACAGGAGCTGACGGCAAGAACATTAAGGATAATTTAGAGGAACTGGGATATCATCTTTATCCTGTAATCTTTTCTGAGAATATTGAAGTTAATGGGAAGCTGGAATACACAAAGGAATTTTCTACTCTCCTGGCACTTTCTAATTTGAAGGACAGAATCTTTGTCATCTACGATTCTCCCTCTCTGCTTGATGAGTTCCTCGGAGAAAAAGCAAAGAGAGGGCAAGCGGGGAAAACAATTTATCAGGCGAAAAAGGATCACTCCCTTTCTGCTTTCCGTTGCCTGAATATGGCCATCTGGAGCCTGAACAAATTGAAAGAAGAAGAAGGGGAAGAATTTTTTGTGGACATTATAGGGAAATGGACTGGGAAAATTTTATAAAGTATAAGGCCAAACAGTTTCATAAAGCTGCTCCTTATGTTGACAGGGAGGATTTGGAACAGGAAGGTAGACTGGCTCAGTGGTTAAACAGGGATAAGGATCCGCAAGTAATCATGGTAGCCGTTGAAAAGGCTATGTGGAATTATGTGGATCAAGAAGTTAAGCAGAGGGGCCCTTTTATCTGTGAATCTTTTTTCTATTCCCTTGATTATTCCAAGATTACGAAATTGACATCAAGGCAGAGGGAAGTTCTTCGCATGTACTATAACGAGAGAAAAGATCCCAAAACAATTTGCAAGGAATTGGGCATTGCTATTCCTACCTTTTACAAGATAAGAGGACAAGCTATCAGAAAAATTCTCCGCCTGTATAACGAATTGTGAAATATTCTACTTATGTAATAAGTATGAAAGTGTCATACAAAGGAGATTTGAGTGGCCCCTAAAAGCGATTTGCTTGAAAAGATTACGGCTGCTGTAACAGAAGCTCTTCAGGTTTCCCAGGGAACAGAATTAAAGACCATAACTGATTTTCCCACTGCTGTCAAAAAGGCAAGAGACATTTGGTATAACGAGGATATTGTCTCCATGGTGGGGAGCTTAATGGTTTCTGCTGCTAATAACGGTTTCGAGATCGTAGATTCCAGAAAGAATGAAAAAACAATTTACGATTACTGGGCAGCCAATGTAAATAAAAATCTGAAGGATAGAACTCCTAAAGGGTTAGATCAGTTAGCCCAATGGATATTTACAGAATACTGGCAGAGTGGGCTAGTAGTTGTTTACCTTTCATGGGGACATGAAGAGGGAGCTCCTAAAAGTTCTCCAGCCAAAAAGATAAATCTTCCTTGGAAGGCTAGCATTATCAATCCTCTTTCTCTACAAATTCAAGGTTCCTCTCTTTTGGGAAATGCAGAATATTCTTTTACCGAAGATGCAATGCCTGTAGATTTGGAAGAATCTACCACTATGCAGTCTGTCCCTATGCTTCCTCAAGGAGCAAAGCCCACGAGAACGCTTCCTCTCAAGAAATCTGATTCCTTTTATGTTTTGAAACGAGGCGCTCAACCTTATATGCCTTATCCTGTTCCTTACCTGGCAAGAGTTTTCCCTTGGATAGATCTGCGTGGCAGGTTAAGGAACATGGATTATCAAACAGCTTTGAAGGTTATCCTTTCCGTTATTATTTTTAAGATCCTTTCTAACAATCCCAAAGACAAGGAAAAGATTAAAAACGAGGTTATCAAGAACCTTGGCCCAAACAGTATTTTGGCAACTTCTGCCAACTTTGATGTGAGTGCAATTTCCCCAGATGTGGAATCTCTTCTCTCCTGGGATAAATACAGAGAAGCGGATCTGCTAATCAGGGAGGCTCTGGGATTGATATCTATTACGGGGATGAATGTTAACAGAAGCGAAGCGGTTTTCAATCCCAGACCCCTGATTGCAGAAATTCATGAGGGAAGAAGAAATGTGCAACGCCTTCTTGAATCCATCATGCAGGAAATTGCAGAGAAGAATAACTTCAAGGAAGTTCCAAATGTAAAGTTTAACCGCATTCGCCTCTTTGAAAATGATCAAGTTTTCAAAACTATGGTCAGGGATCTCTATGACAGAGGTGTAATCTCCCAGAGAACATATGCAGAAGAAGCGGATTATGAGTATGAAATTGAGGTTGCACGCAGGGAAGCCGAGAAGGAATTCGAAGATTTAATGCAACCTCATGTTGTTTTCCGCCAAGGAGTGGTAGCTCCAGCGGGAAATAAGACTGTAGATGTGGGAAATGTGGGCGGAAGGCCTTCGGGAAAAGAAGATAATGTGCCAGAACGCAAGGTAAAATCTGAGATTAATGCTGATTTTTCCACAGAAAAATACCATCATTTGGAAAATCCTGAGTTTCCTGACAGCGATTTAGACGAATATGTAGGCACAATTACCTTAAAAGATGGGATTTTGGGGCGTTTAGCACGCAAAAAGTCCACTGGAAATACTGCAATTAAGGTTTTTCTCTTCGATAAAGAGAAATTTAGCCTTGAAGAAGCCAAAAAATGGCTTGAAAAACACACTTAAGGAGCGTTTTTATGGATAAATTTCGTGTTTATGGGTCTTTTGAGGTCAGAAGATTAACTGCTGAAGAGGAAAATGGCCTTCCTGAGGAGATAAAACGCTTTAAATCCAAGCTATTGGTAAAGGGAAAGTTCACTCAAGTAGGAGTGAAGAACGCCAACGGCTTTATTATCCCCTTGGAAGCCATGAAGAAGGCTATGCCTTCTTTAAAGTATTCCTACATCAAGGATACACATAAGGGAAACTTTGTAGGTGTTTGCATCAATGGTTATTTTGAGGACGAAAATAATCCCCAGTCTTTAGTTTATGCGGATTATGTAGTCTGGAATGTGGATGAAACAAAGGATTTTGTGCAGAGGCTCTATGCTTCCAATCAGGATGATTCTATGGGAATTTCTTGGGAGATTAGAGCCACCCCTCCTCGCTATGACGCTTCCCAAGATGCCAAGATTGTAGAGGATTTTGAGATCGAGGGGGCAGCTTTTACAAGGATTCCTGCTTATGCCAGCACTTATGGGTTTCTTGATCTTTCCTATCTTCACGAAATGGCAAGTACAGGAATTCGTTATTTTGCTTCTGTTTCTGACGAGGATAAACAGAGGCAAAAAGAAAGAAGCGCAAAATACGGAATATCTATCAGGGAGGATGGCAATGTAACAAAACCAGCCGAGTATGCCGATGTTTCTGACGAGGATTTTGCTGATCCTGTTAACTACGCTTATCCCTGCAATTCAGAGGAGCGCACTCGTGCAGCTCTGCATTATTGGGGTATGCCTAGAAATAAGGACAAATATTCCTCGAAGGATCAGGCAATTATAACCCGTAGATTAATTAAGTTTGCCAAGAAATTTGGCATAGACACAGGAATGAAAGAGGAGGCCGAAGTGGACGAATTAGAGGAACTGCGCAGAGAGAATGCGCAACTCAAGGAAAAGATTGCACAGCTTGAAGCTTCTTCCAAGGAACTTGAGACCTTAAAAGCGGAAAAGGAAACCTTGAAGCAGGAGAAGGAAGCTCTAGAGGCCAAGGTTGCAGAGTTCCAGAAGAAAGAGATTCAAGCTCAGAGGCTGGCAGAGCTCGGTGATCTGGCAGAGAAGGATAAGGACTATTCTTTGATGTCTGATGCTGAGTTCCAGATCTACAAACTTACCAAAGAGAACGAAGTATTAAAGCAAAAACTTCAAGCCGAAAATACCAATGCTCCTCTTGGGAAGCTGGAAAGCCAGTTCCAAGTTGAGAGCAAAGTCAAGAAAATTTTAGAGAAGATTTAAGGAGGATAAACGATAATGGTACTTGTTGAGTATGGGGCTTGCCGTCCTGGTGAGTTTTCCTATAAATCTGGTTCCACTCCTACCGCTGGCTATTTAGCTATGCTTACCGACAACAAGGAACTGGATGTCTATGATGGCACCAGTAGGGTTGTCGGAATCTTTTTGCAGTCTGCGGGAGAAGAGCATAATCAGGATCGAGTGATCGATGTTCTGCTCCATTGGGGCGTTATAAAAACTGATGTTTTTACTGGAAACATTTCCAATTACACTCCTGGGACTCTTGTTCGTGCTGATTCTGCTACTGGGAAGATTACCTACACTGGTGGAGGCCCAGTAGTGGGTATCGTTGTGGCTGCTGATACCACTTATGTAACTTATATGTTCTCTTGGGATTTAGGGAATGCTTTTGATCCAGGAACCCATATTACCAACTGGACAGCCCTTACTTCTATTGATGGTACTGATTCAGTAGATAAAGCGGTAGTCAAGACTGCTCTTAATGACCTGGGAGCTAAGATCAATAGCATTCTTTCTGCTTTAGTGGCTGCAGGCATTATTGCTGCTTCATAAGAATAAGGAGATAAGTAAAGATGCTTGATATTTGGAAATATAAAGCCGAAGAGTTTAATAAGAAGTATCATGCCGAGATTACTCCTGAATCTCTGAGGGATGCTTATGATGAGATAAAGGCCAAAACAACTGATGTTAATGAAGGTGCTCGCTATCTGGCCGAAACACTCGGAGAACCATTTTATACAGAGCCTGATTATGTAGGAATTGCTCGTTCCGTTCTTAACGCAAGAACTTTGGATCCTGCCGAGCAGTACAAATTCTGGAAGAAACAGAAATTTGTTACTGCCTATGTAATCTCCGATACTGGAGAACCTAGAAGGATTAAAGGAACTGTTACTAGTTATTCTCCTACTTACTTCCCCGTTTCTACTCCCCAGGTAGAGATCCCTCTTATGGATCTGCTTACAACTGGTCTCGATCTTGTTATGGATGCCAAGAAGCAAATTGCTGAGGCTATGGACAAATATGAGGATACTAAACTTTTTGCTCTCTTGGATGCTGCAGCTACTACTGCTGGGCATGTTCATAATAGTACCGCCACTAGTAAATATGATTATGCTGATTTTAAGGCCCAGGTCAAGGAGTTGAGAGATCATACTACCCCCGATACTTTGATTATGCATCCTGATCGTGTCTATGATATTCCTGACTGGGGCCTCACTGTTACCAATGGCGCTTGGACTGCAGAGACCAGGGAGCAGTTTATGAAAACTGGTGTCTGGAATATCCCCATTCTGGGAGTAAAACGAATTGTTACTTCCGAACTCTGCGATATTAATAATGTTTATCTAGTTGCTTCTCAGGATAATATTGGTTGGTTCTTCACCGTTCCCGTAAACGGAAAGAGGAGAACAACCATTGTAAAATTTGGCTTTGAGGAAGCTTCTGGAACTGCTTCTACCCAGCCAATTTATCTTGTTTCTGGTTATGAAATTGTTGGCATGACCATTAAGATGGCAGAGGCTGTTTCCAAAATAGAGATTAAGACCTCGTAAAAGTGGCTTTCAGTCCTGATGCTATTGATACAATTCAAAAACTAAGGACAAGAATCGGAGATACTGAAAATCGTTATTCCGATTTGGAACTCTGGAATTATATTTGCCTCGCTTTAGATGAGGTAAATATGCGCATGGAGTCAGGGGTGTCGTATAATGAAGAGGGTTTTACGGCACCCCTCTCCCCAGAGTTTAAGACTCTTTTAGCATCAGTTGCCAAGATTTTAATGGGATTTTTGCCAGGTTTCGCTTTCCAAGATGGGCAGACTCAATTCCGTTATGGTTGGGGACGTTTGACAGAGAAAGAAACTGTTGACGAGTTAGTAAATACTTATTACGGAGAAGTTATAGAGATTGTATAAAAACTTTTCAGTAATTTATGACAATTTCTATAAGAAATTTGGTCAGGAAATTACTGTGGTTAATACTACGCAAGAATACTGTCCTACCTGTGGTTATAATCCAGTAAGTGAAAGCGGGCTTGATCCTAATTGTCCAACCTGTCATGGAACTGGATTGGTAACTACTGAAACAAAAGACACCTTTTGGGGCAAAGTCAGCCAGGGGGGACTGGCAGAGGAGCAAGAGGAAAGCGGAGTCTTGACGAGGGGAAAATTTATTTTAATAGTTCCCATAGAGAAAGAAAGCTCCCTTAGAAGTTCCCAGAAGGTTTTAGTAGGTTCTCTGACCTTGCTTTCTCTGGAATTTGAGTATATTTATTCTCCATTTGGTCAACCTGTGGCCTTGAGAGTTATATGTGAAAACAAACTTTTATGAGCTTAATGTAATTACAAAGGAAATTGAAGCGAAGATAATGGCATTGAGAACTAGGATACAAGATGCTCTCAATGCCCGTCTTCCTTTTGTAGTGCAGGAAGCTCAAGAAGCAGCAATAAAGATCCTTGACGCAGCAACTGGAATTCAGAAGTGGCATCCATCAATGGGAATTTCTCCAGAAAAATATTATGCTCAATTTAGAAGGAGAAATCCGAAGACTGGTCGTTTTGAAAAAGGCTTTGTGAGACGAATCAGATGGTGAATCCTTTAGTCAATTATTATAAAAATCACCCTGGCCCCATAGCTCTTGCCCCTTATGTCAGAGATTCTATTTATGTGCGTAAGGATTTTTCTTCTCATGCTCATACTGCCGATATCGTGATCGGAGACCATAGAATCTTGAATCGTTTTAGAAATCCAAACAGGGAACCTATTTGGAGGTTTCTTGAATACGGTACATATCAAAAAAGAAGAGTTTACGGCTTTATTCCTGCTCGTGGCAAAGGAATGTATGAAGAAGGTTATTCTGCACCTGTGCCTCAAGCTCGGCCACATACACCTTATAAACCATTAAGGTTTATGCTGGCTGCCAAAATGGCTGGAATTGATGCCTTGAAAAAGATAATTCCAGAGGCAATCGCAGAAGCAAGATATAAATGAATCCATTTGATCTTTTAACTTTTAATATAGTGAAACAGACAGAGAATATCCTGATAAGTAAGGGATATAATATACCAGTTGTCTCTGCTTTCCCAGATTATGATACTTTAGCTTTGCCTTTTGTGGTTGTCTCTTTGGAAAGAATAAATTTAACACCTTATGAAATTGGTTCCCTTTTAGAATGGAATAATTCTATATTCATTTGGACGGTTTTCGGAACCAATGACAGTAACCGAAATGAGCTTCTTTATCAAATACATTTTAATCTAAGAAGCTCGGACATTATCATTTACGATGTTAAAGTAACAGATAAAATAGTTACGCTTGATACCGATAAACCCTTGTTGACGGCTTCTTTGATTCCTCAAAGCATTTACCCCATACCAGCTTTATCTGAACATCCCTATGACCGTTACAGGGGAGAACTAGTTGCGACAATAAATTTTGTAGGAGGTTAACTTTTAAATGGCTTACGGCAAAAAGGTTTTGCACTCTGATATTGCACCTTTTGTAGATGGTGTACAAATTAAGAGAGCACAGGAATTCGGTCATGGAGTAGATTTAAGAAGCACTCCCATCCAAGAAATTGCCAATGCGGGGGTTGTGCAATATATTTACGACACTCCTGTTGTTCCTTTCAACCTTACTGTATATGAAACTGATGTTGTTTGGGAATTGCATAAGGCAATGTTCAATAAAGATAGCGATGCCACTCAGATTAAATTTCCTGATGATTTTATTGGTGCTTTGCCTTGTGTTGATTTTGCTGTTCCCGTAAGAGTGGATGGAACTTATGACCATACTTTCTGGCTCTCTCGTTGCTTTGTAGAGCGTTTTGCCATCGATTTTTCCAATAATGACATGATCCGCACTACCTACAGTGGTAACGGTGACCTTTTAGTTGCCTCTTTAAATGCTCATAAAGATGGTAGAGTAGCTGTAGGAACCTATGTTTCTAGCAGTACCTTTACTGTTCCTGTAGATGTTTCTACTGGTTATGCTCTTATTTATGCTCGTGTGAATGAGACTCTAGTCCCTGGCTCTGCTCTTACTGCTGGAACATATTCTAGTGGCAAAACAACCATTACTGTTGCCAGTCCATATAATGTTTTGGCTTCTGGCGACAGAATTAGGCTCTTCTACTGCAAGACTTCTGCTGGTGCTTTTCCCGCCTTGACAACCTCGGCAGCGATTGGTGGTCTGCGTAGGGCTTGTGCCGATGTTTATCTAAAACCCTATGGTGGCGCCTATGGCAAATGGTTCCGTTTGCAAAGACTTGGCCTAGATGTTCCTTTGGGAACGGGAGAAATTACTGAGATTGGAACTAAATATCCCATCGACAAATCCTTGAATCTTCCTTTCAATTTCAACATTTCTGTTACTGCTACCAGAAATAATTTGATTGATCTGGCAATTTTTGCAGGAAAAGATCCAGCGACTGTGACTGAAATTAGCGTTGAAGACTTGGTGAACAATATTTCTAATAAGGCTGACCTGAAAATTGAAGTTTTTAAGTCAGAAACAAATCATAGTTCGGATAATTTCATTGAAAGATTCACTATTACGAATGTTACTGTTACCAATCTTGATGCTCGTGGTGCTGTGGGCAATGCTCCGCTTGATATCACTTGGACGCTTCAAGCTGATAACTTGACGATTACTAACTCTTACTCCTAACAATAATGTCTGTTAGGGAAGGAAAGGTTCAATCTACCAAGGGGAGGGAGATTCCTGATCAGGAATCTCCCTCCCTTATTTCTTGGTTAAAGAAGAAAATTGATCATACACAAGGAGAAGTTTTAGATATTGTGGAATTGGCAATGATTGGCTTAATGGATAGAGAATCTTTAGCCAAGGTAACTTCGAAAATAAAGCGCATTCTACAGGATGCTTCTCGTGAGATGGAAGAAGAAATGCGATTTTATCAAATAATTCCCATGGAAAGGTATGTATATAAGGAGGATAAGGATGGGAGATAGAGAAATCGAAAACATTTTAAATTATAACAGGAAAGGTTATTTAATCGCTGGCAAGAAAGTCTATATTTATCATCCCAAACAGAAAGATTATTTAGAAGCAGAAGAAGTTTATGCTGATCATTTTAATAAACTTTTGCTAAAAGGGGCTTTAACTCAAAAGGAAATTTTAAAGGAACTTTTCCGTAGGGGTATCTTTCACCCTGGCAAAACTTTTGATACTGCAGAACAAGAAGAAGCCTATGATATCTGGTGGGATTTGTATAAGAAGGAATACTCTGAAACTAATGAAGAGATAAAGGCTCAATTAAAGCCAGAAGTAGAAAAAGCTAAAAAGGAATTGGATCGAGTAAACGGTGAAGTTTATCGTTACCTCTCAAATTCTGCAGAAGATAGAGCAGAGGCAGAAAAGAGGATCGTGCTTCTGGTTCGTTGCGCTGTTGATGAAAATGGTAAACCTTTCTGGAAATCTCCAGAAGAATATAAAAATGAATCAGATACTGTTTTCGCTCTTCTTGTTTTGAATGCTGCTCTTCGTTTCTGGGCAGGTATCAACGAACTCCCTTTAGGGATTACATCCTTAGACGAGGCTACACCAAATACAGAATCTCCAAAGAACTCGGACAACCCCTCTGGAGAGAGCCCGTCTCAGGATGGAGCATTGACAGAATCAAGTACGTAAATCTCTGTATTTATTATCAAAACGTTTACAGCATCTTAGCCAACGATCCTGATTCTGGTCTTACAGAAGAAATAATTTCCAACCATTACGAACTGGATAAGTTCATGAAATATTACATGGAAAAGAGACGCCATAGGGGAGAAGGGCAAAAGGAAGACACGGTGATCTTATATGGCTGAGGGTTTAACTAACGAGGTATATGAAGCTTTAATCCAGTTAAAAGTTTCTGAAGTAACTGGATTAGAGAACCTTAATGCCTTAGAAGCGAAATTAAAGGAAACAGACAGTACAGCCAAGCAGTTACAGGCTACACTGAGATCTCTTTCTCAAATAAAGATTTCTGTTCAAACTGCTGGTCTTGAGAAAGCTGTTGCTACAATTCAAGAGGCCTTCAAAGCAGTTACTACCGTTCCTTCTACTGTTGCTACTCCTGTTGCAACTGTAAAAGAAAAAGTTGCGAAAGTAGCACAAGATACTTCTAAATCTTTAAGTGAAGCTTTAGCTCTGGCGCTAAACCCCATGAAAGCCGTAGAAGAAGCCTACGATATGCTCGCAGTAAGGGCTAAAGAAATTGCTCCTAGACTTACGCAAGAGTCTATTAAAGAATTAGACGTATTAGCAACCAAGCTAAAGAAACCATTATTTTCCACAATTTTACAACAAGCAGAGAAGGAAGTTGAAGAAATAACAAAGCCCAAAGGAGGAGCTGTTCTTCCTACTTGGGGCGGGCAAATTTATCCGACTGAATTTCTTGCGTCAATGGCGCTTCAAAGGGATCTTACTCTGGCTCAAATCAGAGAAAGCCTTTTCCAACAGTATAAGACAGGATTAACCAATTTACAAAAAACTTTAGCTGACCCTAAACAACTTGGTCTTTTAACACAGCAAATGGAAGAGGCTTTAACTGCTACTGTCTTTAAGGGAGAAGGGGCTTTAGCTAGTTATGCCCATACTCATGAGTGGAGTAAAGCATTTTACGAAAAAATTTCCAAAGAATTCGTAAATGTTTCAGATAAAATAATTTCTCTTTGGGCTATGCAGAATGAAGGGGAAGTGCCATCAACAGTAAAACAATCTCAACAGGCTGTCCGTTCATTTTTCGCAAATATTGCGAAACTTCCCAAAGCACTTGATGAGCAAATTGAAGCACAACAACAACAAATTGTAGAACTTACTGCAAAAGGAACAAAAGGCAAAGATCTCGAAAAGGCTGAAGCTGCATTAGACCAGCTAAAAGCTTTAAAAGATTCAATTGGAGATTCTGTTCGAAAATATGGAACTAATTTAAATGAATATCTCGGAAACCTTCTGAAAAATTTTAATCAAGCTGTTAAGGCTTCATATTCTTATGCATTAGCAGGAAATAAAGCGAAACTCATTGCTGATTTAGGTTATGCTTTTACTCTTCCCAAAGAAGCTCGTTATACCTACCAAACACCTTATGAATATATTCCAGGGATGCGCATTTATCCCGAATCTCTTCCTGGTTTTCCTCGCTGGGCAGAACCTCTTCTTTTGTCTTCTCAAGATATTCGAAGACTTACTGAAAAAGGTATCCCTATTTATTATGAACAGAAACCCACTCCTATCGTCCCTGGCGGGAAAGAATATTATCTCTTTGGCACTTCAACCTCAGAGATGGTTAGGGAATTTAAACCGCCAAACTATGTTTGGGATAAGTTAATTGCTCAACAAACACAATGGTGGAAGCAATGGTTTGAAACTAACTGGCAACAAATATTAACGGGAGAAGCTAAAGTAGCTCTCTACACCCCCTCTTTGGCTACAATGACAAAGGAAGCACGTCAGGCATCCTTGCAGGCTATAAGGAACGCTTATGCTATGCAATGGGGCACTACTCCTGCAAGAGTGCAATATGAGGCTTTAACGGCTTTAGGACGTCCTATTCCCAGAGATACAATGCAAGAGATAGAGAAAGAAAGCGGATTGCGCAGAACTTTCTCTACTACTTTAGAGTACATGCGCCAATGGTTTCTTGCAGGAACATTTTATTTTGCCCCTATAAACGCTTTAAAACAGTTCCTTGACTTAATGAAACAAGTTGCTGAATCACAACGGCAAATCTCCATGGCAGTAGGGCCAGAAAAAGCTGGACAAGTATGGCAGGCTTCCATCCATATGGCACAAACTTATGGAGTTTCAGTAGAAGATGCCAAGAACGCTGTAATGGAATGGGTTAAAGAGACGCAGAATTTAAATGAGGCTATGACATTGGCAAATACTACTACTGAGGCTTCTGTAGTTACTAACGAAAATGTTCTCACACTTACTCAAAAATTGATTCCTGTTTACCGTCAATTTGGTGCAACCCAAAAAGATATTAAAGATTGGGCAGAAGCATTTTCATACATTTATTCTCATTTCCCTAATGTAGATATCTCTAACATGCTTGAGGGAATGGCAAAAGCTTCTTCTCTCGCCAAAGATCTTGGACTTTCCATGCAGGAATTGGCTGTTTTAATGGCTCATGCTGTTTCTGCTGATCCTCGTTTTGGTTTTTTCGGTTTAACTTCTTCCTTCCAAACTTTGGCCAAAGAACTTGCTAAGATATATACGGAAGGTAAAGACAGCCAAATTATTAGAATTCTTCGTGAAATGGGAGCCGAGCCTGGTAAAGAAGGTTGGCTTACTAAATTCTTAGAAGGTGTTTCTGGCCTTTCTCCTGAAGATCAGGCAATGCTTTCTTCCCGTTTAGCTTCTTTCGGTGGAAACTTCTGGGCTTATATTATGAGCAAAGGGAAAGAGGCAGCCCAGATGCTAAAGGAAATGGGAAACTATGAAGCAGAATACTATGAAAAGCTTGCCAGCCACTCCCTTTCTTATACTGCTGCTGTAAACCGCTTGAATGCTTCTAAAATTGCGTTAGCTACGAATATAGGAACTACGGTAATCCCAGCTCTTAATTCTTTCCTGGGTATCATTGATGGGCTTATCCAGTCTCTTTCTAATATAAATCCACTTTTAACTGGTTTACCCCTTATTTTGGGTGGAGTTCCTCTTGCTATTTCGGGAATTAAGTGGTTTTTGACCCCCCTAATTAGGGAATTTGGCCCTCAAACTAGTAAAATTTTATCTCAATTTCTTGCAGGAGCAGGAGGGATAAAGGGGCTTGCTACTCCAATTGCTTTAACTCTTGGTTTGCGCTTTGCTTTAGATTACAGTGGACTTAATGCTGAAATTGTAAAAGCTTTTGGCCCAGAAGCAATTAACTTTGAAAATAAACTATTTTCTTCTTTAATGCTTGGCGATCTATTGCGGAGAATCTTGGTAGGGGCTAAAAACGCTTTCGGAGATAAGGTTACTGTAACAAAAGCGACAGAAGGAATAGCTCTTATTATCCCTCTACTTATTAGTTTTGCTCCTCAAATTGGTGCAGCGATAGGTAAAGCAATTGGTGGAGAAAAAGGAGCAGAAGTTGGGCAACAAGTAGCTTCTACTTTTAGCAATGTTCTCACAAGTGTATTTATATGGTCAATTTTAAAAAATGCCTTCGCTGGTTTAGGAACTGTAGGAAAAGTTGTCGGTGGCCCTTGGGGAGCAGTTTTCAGTGTAGTTGTTCCTATAGCTATTGAATTTGCTCCGAAAATAATTGGGTGGGCAAAGTCAGAGATTCTGGGAGAAAATAAGCCATTAACTCCTGAGGGTCAAAAGTTGGCAGAGCAGTATAAAGAAATGCTCCAAAAACCTTTTGGTGGCGATATATATGCTCTGTCTGCACGTCCCAATACTCAGGTAGCAGATAAAATATCTGAAGCTAATAAAGAAATAGCAAAAACTGCAGACGATGCCAAGGCGGAGATAGACAAACTTATTTCTTCTCTCGATATACTTTCTACGGTTCTTGGAGCTTTGCCTGATCAATTTGATGCAATTTTAATAAAACTCGGAATTTTGGGAGATACTATAGGCAAAGTAAGAGTTGATCTTAATCTTTATCCAGACTTACAAAATTGGAAACCACAAATTTCTTATCTAACTGGAACTACACAGCAAGGATTTTTATATCCTCTTTCTAAAGAATATACGGAGATTACTGGACATTACCTGGAAGGAATAAATGAGCCAGGGGGATGGGCTGGTACTGGAAAGCCTCATATGGGTATGGATATAGCAGCTCCGGAAAATGCACTTGTAGTATCTTCTGTCACGGGAGAAGTATTAATGGTAGGCAAAAACGATCCACAATATGGAAACTATATAGAAGTTTATGACCCTAATACACAAACTGCATTTCTTTATGCTCATCTCTCTGGATTCACTAAGGAGTATACAAAAGGGCAAAAAGTTATACAAGGTGAGCAACTCGGTTTTGTTGGTGCCACTGGAAATGCCACTGGACCTCATTTACATATAGAAACGAAACGATGGGAAGAAAACCGCTGGGTAAATATTAACCCAGAGGCAGTTTTCGGGGATATTTTCCAAGGAGCTAAAACTACTCCAGAACAATGGCAACAATTTGCTCAATATGTAACTTCATTAACAGATGAAACGGAAAAACAGCAATTAGTTTCTGCTATTAATCAAGCTAGTGAATACAATAAAGAGTTATTGAATGTGTTCCAGCAATATAGAGAAGCTGATTGGGCAACTTTGAAGAGCAATGTAGAGATAGTGGAACAACAAATTGAACAACAAAAGACACTAGCTGAAATGACAGAAGATTCTGCTCAGAAGGAACAGTATAACCAAAATCAAATTAATCTTCTTTACCAGAAAAAAGGTTTGATTTTGGCAGAATTAGACAAGAAAAATCAGGAAATTGCAGAATTACAGGATAAAATTAATCAAGGTTCAAAGGATCCTTCCATTGTCACACAGTTAGCAGAAGCCAAATCAGAAGCAGAAGGTTTTAGAACGGAACTTGTTAATATTGATTCTGAGATTCAGCAATTGTCCAAAAATGCCCAAACTGGTTTAGATTTTGATACTCTTATGGCACGTTTCGAAGCGACTCTTTCTCTGATTGATTTTCAAATGAAATATGCTTCTATTGGTCGCAATTTATCCACTACTGAAACTGTTTCCTTTGATACTAAAAAGCTCGAAGTTCTGCATCAAGAATATGATGCTATTGTACAAGAGCAAGCTAAACAAATTAACAATGCAGAAAAATACAATGAATTAGAGCAAAAACGCTTGGATGTTCTTTTACAGATCAGAGAATTAGAAGTGGAAATTGCTCAGACACAACAGAAACAATTTCCTTATTATAATCAACCAGATATGCAGCGAGCCCTGGAACTTCAGAAACTCTGGCAGGGTGTTCCTCAACAGGAAAAAATGACACAGTTGAAATATTATCAGCAACTGGCTCAAAGCTTGGGTCTTGCTGATTTGGATAAAGAGATAAGAGGCAAAATGGTTGCTGTCCTTGAAGAAGAGCTTAAAGATGTAGAAGACCAATTATCTCTTTATACCAAAAATTGGGCTGCTAATGGTCAAAAATATTTGGATCTTCTGCAACAAGAATATGATTTAAAGCTTCAAATTGCTCAATTAAAATATGAGGATTTCTTCGAAGCCGTAAAAGCATTAAATCAATATACACTTGATTATACCGATAGCCTTAGTTCTTTGGCAGAAAAGTACAAGAGCGTAACAATGATTATTCAACAGGCTGTTGAGTCTCTTCCTGATACTACATACCAATTCGGAGAAAAGTTTTCCAAGATACTTAATGAATACATGTATCCATATTTTATAGAGTTATCTACAAAATATGGCCCTACTGGAAGAGCTACTTCTAAAGGTAGAAAGGTAACCGAAAAAGAAGCTGAGGAATGGAATCTTTCTCCTTGGACTATTATTCCTGGTGTTTCTCCCATTGAAGCACAAGCACAAGCAGATACCATGAGAACAAAGTGGGAAGAAACAAATAAAAACATTATGAAAGAGCTTCTGGGGGAAGTTAACTATCAAATTTATCAAAATTTAATAGATGCAGGTTTGCAGGATCAAGCTGATTGGTTTGTTAATATGCTTATTGGCGCTTCTCAAAATGATCAAGAATGGCAAAAATTAAAGGCTATGGGATTTCAAGGAGAGCGTTTAGAGGATCCAGAAAAATTAGCTCAAATTATGAACCCACAAGTTAAACAGTTAAGTGATGCTTTGGCAAATGCCGTAGAAAAGATTCAGATGAAAGTCGATATTAAGACTGATATAGATATATATAACTTTATTACTGCTGTGGGAGCTACTGTAAATGTGGCGAATCAAGCCAATGTAGCACTTAATAAAGCTGCTACTAAACTTTCTGGTAGTCATCCTGGTGGCGGAAAAGCCATAAATATGACGAGGTAGAGAAAATGCCCAATTCAACAATTAAGGTTGATGAGAATAATTCTATTACCCTTGATATCATTTCCTCTGCTGAAGTTAACATTAGAACTCAAGTAGTTGATTTTCCTATCCCTGGAGGGAAACCTGTAAGCAGGCCAGTAGCCTTGCAACCAAAAGAATTGAGCTTGGGAATTGTTATATATGGCAATAATTATAATGACATCGCTCAAAAACGACAAGCTATTGAAGATTTTGTAGAAGCGCATGCTTATGAACAAGTTATACTTACCTGCAACCCAGATCCTACTTTAAATGGAACTTATTATATAAAATCTGTGAGATTCAGTATAGATTCTAGAACATGGAATCAAATTAAGGGAAATTTGATAGTAACTAAGATATACTAATGGGCCAAATTGCGAACCCTACAAGTGTAACATTATCCACTTCTAACGGTGTTGTTTACCTCTCTTGGACTAACGGCGATGCCTATACTTCCGTCATTATCTACCGCAATACCACAAATTCCCAAGTCAAGCTCACGGAAATTAATGGTGCCCCTACTTCCTTTCAAGATCAACCTGGATCGGGCACTTTCTATTACTGGGTGCAGGGGCATATTACTGAACAAGGTTATATCGATCCTGAAACTGGAATAAAATATCCTACGATAAATAAATATTCCGATGTTATTGCCTCGTCTCCTGCTTATGTGACCGTATCTCCTCCCAGTGCTCCCTCTACCCCTACATTAGGCACCTTATCCACTTCTTCCGTGCCTATGAAAATCGTAGTTCCTTGCTCTGGCGGAGGATCGGGCACATTAGGATACAAAATAGAGCGCTCCACCGATGGGACGAATTATACCCAAATTGTCACCGTTGCCTATACAGGTTCGACGGTCAACTATGAAGATAAGGACATAAATCCTTCTACTCTCTATTATTACCGCATTAAAGCTTATAACGACTATGGAGAATCCTCTTATTCCTCGGTCTCATCTATTACAAGTGCAAGCGTAACGGTTCCAAATACTCCTACAATCTCACTTGCAGCGGGAAATGCCTGCATTGAGGTAACCATTACCGCAGGAACGGATCAATCTTATCCTATTGCTGGCTTTAAACTGGCTTGGAGCACTTCCGATCCCCCTACTGACTATCAGAACATCGGCTATACAACAAAATATACAATAACAGGACTCACTAACGGAACACCTTATTATGTT
>Ga0078972_1004981_pt1 | contig 34832 bp, 25 predicted proteins | sample YelNatPaOPGAMG01_FD_67568 | JGI IMG/M metagenome (GOLD analysis project Ga0078972, IMG submission 67568) | Hot spring thermophilic microbial communities from Obsidian Pool, Yellowstone National Park, USA - OP-RAMG-01 (SPADES assembly) (version 2) | ecosystem: Environmental > Aquatic > Thermal... | reverse complement strand
GGTTATTACTCCTATACTTATAGTGATTTTACAGGACTGCAGAGGTCACTGCGAAGTCCAAGGGGGACATGGGAGAGGGTTTTTGTGAGGTGTTCAGCAACTCCTGCAGATAAATGGGGTCAGATTTACTGGGATATAACAACTCCATCAAATAGCCTTGTTACTATTTATGGGAAGAGTGCAGATACTGAGGCGGGACTTGCAAGTGCAACACAGGTTACAATTGCAAGAATACCTCCAGCAACTCCTCCCAAAGACCTTCCAACAGTTTTTTCTGATGCTCGCGTATATTTAGGCAAATACCTCGATATAAGGGTTGTAATGGAGCAAAGCACAGACGGACAATCACCTGTATTTGTGAATCTTTATACGACATATTATTGTTATTAAAATCATGATATAAACGGAGATTAAAATGAGGTTCTTAAAGTTCTTTATTAACTTTTGTTTTTCCTTAAGTTTGATTCTTTTTCTTCCTTCCTGTAGTTGTGAAGAAAATGGGGGAGGAGGGGATGGGGAAGTTGATGGTGCAGTTTGTGGTAATGGAATAATTGAAGAGGGTGAGGAGTGTGATAATGGTGTGGCAAATAGTGATATTCGTCCAGATGCCTGCAGAACGAATTGCAAGTTGCATCGCTGTGGAGATGGGGTAAAGGATACAGGGGAGTTATGCGATGATGGGAATACAAACAATGATGACAATTGCACAAATAGTTGTACACTGACGACCTGCGGTAACGGGAGGAAGGATAGTGGAGAAGATTGCGATGACGGAAATCAGGATAATAATGATGAATGTTTGAATACATGTGTTCTTGCTTCCTGCGGAGATGGGTTTGTAAGGGAAGGTGAAGAAGAGTGTGACCCACCCGGAAAGCAGGAAGTCTGCGAATCCGAATGCAGGGATGATAGTAAGCGAATTTGTGGAGAAGATTGCAAGTGGGGTGATTGCCAGCCAGACCCTCTTGATTGCCCATGCCAGCCTCAGCAGGAAATTTGCGATGGGAAAGATAATGATTGCGATACAATACCTGATAATGGTTTTGATTGTGTCCGAGGAGGTTTTATTGATTGCACAACTTCCTGTGGGGCTCCCGGAAGGAAAATTTGTGGTGAAAATTGCACTTACGGGGAATGCTGCGCTGACTTTGAGATTTGCGGAAATTCCTGTGATGATGACTGCAATGCACTTACAACCGAACAGGAGGGTTTGACTTTAATTGGAAGGGCAGATACGAATGGTGAAGCACTTCGAGTGGTTGTGAGAGGTAATTATGCTTATGTGGCTGATTATAGCGGGGGACTTGCAATTGTTGATATTTCAAACCTGTCTTCTCCAGCGGTTATAGGTACATACGATACCCAGGGGAGTGCGAGAGATGTGGCGATTTTAGGAGATGTTGCATTCCTTGCTGATGGTTCTGAAGGACTTATAACAATTGATATAAGTGACCCATTAAATCCTGCAGTAATGGGCAAAAAGAAACTTTCCGATACTGCATGGGGGGTTGCAATTAAGGAAAATTATGCGTATGTTGCCTGTAACGAAGCAGGACTTATTGTAGTTGATGTTTCAAATCCATTTAATATGCAGGTTGTGGGGAGTGCTGATACTACTGGTAATTCCTATAAAGTGTTTATTCGACAAAATCATGCTTTTGTCGCAGATTTTTGTGGGGGAGTTTATGCAATAGATATTTCAAATCCACTGAATCCGGAAATTCTTGCATATTATGATACTGCAGGAAAAGCAGAAGATGTTTTTGTGGTAGGAGAAACGGTCCTTGTTGCTGATGGTGATGTGGATGGTTTTGTAATTTTGAATGCAAGCGACATTTATAGAATGAATCAGGTTTCATATTTTGATACACCTAACTATGCTGCAGGTGTTTATAATCTCGGGAATTATGCGGTTGTTGCAGATACGGATGGTGGGGTTTTTGTTTTCGATATAAGAAACACTTCATCTATTACTCAATTAACTTACCTTGACACAGAAGGTTCTGCAAATGGGGTTTTGCTTGACCGGGGAGTTGTATTTGTTGCTGAAGGGGAATCTGGTCTTGGAATTTATTCTTTTTGCGTTCCCGAGATTTGATTTTTTAATGGTAAAGAATAAAAAACTTGAATCATTTTTTCTGTCTATATTTATTTTATCCTGTAACGACAATAAAGAAACCTCAGATAATACGCAGATAATAGAATTTGATTTTATTCAAACTCCAGCAAGATTTGAGATTCCCACCACCTATGATACAATTTCTTTTACGGTTTTTGTTAAAGGGGATTCAAACTATTATTTTTCAATTTTCAATATAGTTGCTCCTGATGGAGCAATTTTGCTTGACGAAAAATTTAGTGGCATAAATCCAGTTTTACCTTCTAAATCGGTTTTCGTTGCACTTATTCCTGATTCTGATTTTAAAGAAGTTAAAATTCAAAAAGGGAATTATCACTTTGATTTGATTTCGTTTGATGATGAAGGGGTATTAATTCCATCGAATGCTTCAGTAAAAGTAGTTTTAAAGAGTGGGACTTTGAATTTTGATGAAAAAAGATTGCTTGATTTTGATTTTTTTATTGCAGAAGGGGCAAAGGAAGGACTTTCAGCAGAATCAGCAGAAAATGACGATGAAATTATTGCCTGTCTTGATAGGTTCAGTTATTATTTCACTTTACAGGCAAACATTGAAACTGGTAAAATTAATTTTCAAAATATAAATTCGAAATATGCAATTATAGAGAGTGAAGAAGAACTTGGAGAGATGTTTTCACTATCAGTAAACTCTGTAGGTTCGGGAATTGCAGTTTTCTTTGTAGGCTCTCTTTCGGGAATTTCTGATGAACCACGAGGACGAAGTGGTGGTATTCCTGGTTCCCCTTTTCACGGGGATTCAAATTCTGGTATAGTAATTGCTGTTGGTGGTGACCCGGCAGAAACTTCTGATTCTTTCTGCCATGAAATAGGGCATTATCTTGGACTTTTTCATACCTCTGATACCTTTTCTGATGGCACAACAATCCATGACCCAATTTCTGATACCCCTGAATGCATACTTAAAACCACTCAGGATATATCATCATGCCCGGCAAGAACCAATCTCATGTTTCCTCAGGCTAATGGTTTGAGGAATGAGATTACAGGAGGGCAGGCATATGTTTGCAGATTAAGTCCTTTATTAAGGAGAAAGGATGATTACTAATTCTGGCATGGTTCAAAAATTTGGGCTTGATAAATCAAGCCCCTACAAAAAAACGATGGATTTTTGAAAAAAATGAAGCCTCTTGAAGGTATAAAGGTGCTTGAAATTGCATCCTATGTTCCGGGACCTCTTGCAGGTTTGATACTTTCTGACCTTGGTGCGGATGTAATCAAAGTGGAACCTCCTCCGTATGGAGACCCGCTTCGCCTCCTTGGGGATTCAACAAATGGTGGTGGAAGGGTGTTTCGGTCATTTAACAGGGGTAAGAAATCAATTCTACTGGATTTAAAGACTGAAGAAGGCAGGAATGTTTTAAAATTGATGATACCAAAAATTGATGTTGTTATAGTGTCAATGAGACCCCGATCAATGGTAGAACTTGGAATTGACTACGAAACTCTCAGGAGGTTTAATTCATCATTGATTTATTGTTCTTTAACGGGTTATGGATTAAAAGGTCCTTATGCCGAAAGAGCAGGGCATGATATTAGCTATCAGGCAGTTTCTGGAATACTCTTTCTTTCTCGAGATAAAAATGGTAATGTAATTATTCCTGCTACTCCACAGGCAGACATTCTATCTTCTTTTCATGCAGTAACTTTAATACTATCCTCACTTATTGAAAAACTAAAAAAAGGAAAAGATGCAGAAGGGAGACTTCTCGATATTTCAATTGCAGAATCTGTTGTTTCTGCAAATCTTTTCAATATGGCACTAACTGACCTTCCCGGAGATTATTATGGTTCCAATGGAATGATGCTGACGGGTAAGTATGCTTTTTATAATGTTTATAAAACAAAAGATAATAAGTGGCTTTCTGTTGCAGCAATAGAACCAAAGTTCTGGAAAAAACTGTGTGAGCTTATTGGAAGAGAAGACCTTGTAATGCGGCAGTTTGACCCTGAAGTTAAAAATGAACTTGAAATGATTTTCCTGCAAAAAAGTATGGAAGAATGGATGACTTTGCTTGGTGGAGAGGATGTTTGTGTGGAGCCAGTTCAGGGTAAAGAGTCGGTTTTATCAAATCCTCAGTTTGAATTCAGGAAAACATTCTTTTCAGGGGAAGATGAATCGCTATGCTTTAGATTTCTTCCGTATAATGGTCATACCGGGAAAAGAGCACCGCTATTAGGGGAGCATACGAATGAGGTTTTAAAAGAATTTAAGATTTTACCTACTTTAAAAAAACAGGTTGAATATTAATTTGATTTTTCATAAAATTCTATTTAAATAATTGAAAAAGTTGGTATGGTTCAAAATTTAAAAAGCACGAAGTTAATTATCCCCAAAAGTGGCAAAAAGGGGAAAAAATTCCATCATTTATTGTAGGGGCTTGATTTATCAAGCCCAATTTTTTGAACCATGCCAATAATTGAAAAAGTTATAAATTATAGTTTTTTAAGAGGTAATAAATGCCAGAAAAACATAACATATTAATAGTGGACCCCAATCCTCAGGATATGCAACTGCTTGAAATCAGTTTGAGGAATATGGGTTTTTCAGTTACTACAGCAGGAAGTAGTTTTGATGCCCTTAAGAAAATTGAGATTTTTCCACCTGATTTGATAATTTCTGAAACTCAATTGAAGGATTTTGATGGTTTTTCTTTTTGTAGAACCGTAAAGGAAAATCCAAAATGGGCTAATATCCCGTTTATATTTTTGTCTTCTGAGCGCAATATTCAATCGAAAGTAAAAGGGTTACAATTAGGTGTTGATGAGTATCTGACAAAACCAATTTTTCTCGTCGAACTTGTTGCAAGGATTAGAATCCTTATGAAATTAAAGGAAAGAGAATCCATTGAAAAACATGAAAGCAGAACAAGATTCAGCGGGGCGCTTAATGAAATAGGTCTTGTGGATATTTTGCAAACGATTGATTTGTCAAAGAAAAAGGGGGTTGTGAATCTTGCTCACAATGACGAGACAGGTGCGATTTACTTCGATGATGGCAATGTTATTGATGCCGAATACGGACAACTTGAAGGTGAAGAAGCATTATACAGAATGATGAGGTGGAAGGATGGCTTTTTTGATATAGAATTTCGACCGATAAGAAGGGAAAGGAAAATAGAACTCAGTACACCGCAACTTCTTATGGAAGGTTTAAGGAGGCTTGATGAATGGAACAGAATACTCGAGCAATTTCCTCCGCTTGAAACGATTTTTAATGTAGATGCCAGAGAACTTATTGATAGACTTGATGAAATTCCTGATGAGGTAAATCCCCTTATAGCACTTTTTGATGGGAAAAAAACACTCGAGGAGATTTTGCGCAATGAGATATTTAGTGACCTTGACACAATGAGAATTGTTTCAAAGTTGATATTCTTTGGAGTACTTGTGGAAACGCAAGGGGTTTCAGAGAAGGTTTCTGCAGTTAAAGATGCAGTGCTTGTAGCAGAAGAAAAGAAAAAGTTGGAAGAAAGAAGAGCACCATCGGAAGTGAAAACTTCTACTTTCATTCAGGCAGGTAGCAATTTTAAGTTTGGCAAAGCGGAAGGAGTGGATTTAGTGGTAGATAGAGAAGCAGATAGAGTGAAAACTGCAAAAATAATGGCTGAGGCTGAATCAACTCCTGTTGCTAAGGTGGAAATAAAGAAGATTCCTGTAAAGGTGATTCAGGACGACAGTAGAAGGATGAAAGAAGAAGAAAGGACGAAAGAGGAAGTTGCGAGGACCAATTTGAAACCTCAAAAACAGGAGATTGTGGAAGAGGAGGTCAGGGAGGAAACCATAAAAGTTAAAGCAGCACAGATTCCGCTGAAGGTAGAGAAAGTGGAAGAGGGAGAGAAAGAGAAAGGAAAAATTCTGGAAGAAATAGATGATAAATTGGAGAAACTTAAGAAAAGCAGGGATGAAGAGGCTACGCTAAGGGAAGAAAAAGAAGAGCTTATTAAAAAGGTGAAAGAATTGGAAGAAAAATCGCTTGAAAAATTGGAAGAACCGTCAAAGGCGCAAGATAAGATAGAAAGGGATGCAAGAACAGCAAAGATGTTTGCAGGGGGTGAAGAGTTGGGTGTGCAGAAGTCTGGTATTGGGGTTGGGGCAGATTCAATGAAAACTGATGATACTCAAAGATGGACATTTCCTCTTACCACTCAGGAAAAGGTTTTGGAAGAACCACCTGTTAAGGTAGAACAGGAATTAGAAGAAAGAGGAGGAGAGGTTGGGGGAGAGCGAAGGGAAAAGGTGCAGGCGATTTCTTTGCTTGATGTAAAAGAAGAAGTTGAAAAGAGAGAGAGGGAAAAGGAGGAGAAAAAATCAGAAAAACTCTCTGAATCGGGAGTTTTCAAAAAGGAGGAGAAAGAATTTTTCAGTACACAACCTCCAGAATCTCAGCCTGTTGATACATTTGCTGACCTTGATGTTGATGAAGGAAAGAAAAAATCAAAAGCAAAACTCAGAAATTATGTTATAACATTTGTTATTCTTTTAATTTTAATTTCAGGAGGACTCTGGCTTGCATATACAAAAGGGTATCTTACATTTGGTCCGGATGTTAAACTTCTGAAAAAACTTGAAACAGTAGAAGTTACAAAACCTCTACCTCCTCCTTTGCATCCGCAGGAGACAAAAGAAAATGAAACTATTGAAAACAAGGAAGGAGAAATTACTAACACGAAGACAAAAATAGATGAGGGAAATAAAGAAGCTGTAGTGTCAGGCGAAATTGAAAAAGTAAAGATAGAAGAGGGAAAAGAACAAACTGCAAAAGATGAAAATAAGGGAGAAAGTGGTGCATACGAATCTCTTTTGGGTGAAGCAAAGTCCCTTCTTCAGGCAAAGAAAAGAAAAGAAGCAATTGAGAAGTTCAAATCAGCAGTAAAAATAAATCCTGAAGGTCAGGAAGCATTGAGTTATTTGATTGATTATTATAAAGAAAAGCCTTCTGATGAAGTGCTTGAATGGGGTAGAAAAGCAACAGAACTTGGACCGAATGATTCAAGAGCCTGGTTCGGGTATGGATTGGCGCTTTTTACTGCCGGGAAAACAGGTGATTCTAAGAAGGTTTTCGAACATTGTGTAACAATAACACCTCCAGATTCGAATGTTGGGAAGTGCAAACAGATGTTAAGATGGGTTAAGTAATGGTGTAGATGATATTTTCTTCCAGGTACTTTTTCATGAAATCAATAATAGCAATAGCAACAAATACTTTTCGTGAAACCATTAGAGACAAGGTTCTCTATGGAATACTATTTTTTGCAGTCATGTTTATTCTTTTTACCATGGTCTTGGGAGAACTAAGTCTTAATGAGGACAGGAGAGTAATTACAGATACAGGTCTTGCAGGTATATCCCTGATGAGCCTGCTAATTGCAGTTGTGGTTGGAGCCAGTATGTTGCATAAGGAAATAGATAAAAAGACATTGTATCCGATTCTCAGTAAACCTGTTGCCAGATGGCAGTTTGTCATAGGGAAATATTTAGGGATGAATTTCACACTTTTTATTCAGATTGTTTTAATGGGTGTGGTTTTCCTCGTGGTTTTATATTCAAAGGGTGGAGATATTACCCCGAGTATTATGATTACTTTTTATCTGATAATGCTCGAAGTACTGTTAGTGACATCAATAGCAATTTTGTTTTCATCTTTTTCAACTCCCTTTGTTTCAGGTGTAATGACTCTCGGCGTTTTTATTGTAGGTAGAAATGTTGATGTGCTTCAATCTTTCATACGAAAGGGTTCAATGGGAGTACTGGGAAAGATATTATCAGCAGTTCCTCATATATTTCCGAATCTTTACTTATTTTATCCATCAGGAAAAGCAGTTGGAGAAGAATGGATTAGCATACACTATAAATTTGTAACCCTTGAATACATAGCAAATGTTACGGGTTATGGATTACTTTATACTTCTCTGTGTCTCCTGCTTGGAATTTTGATTTTCAGCAGAAGGGATTTTATTTGAACATAAATGCAAGTAAACTTTTGATAGGCTTGTTTTGTTTAAAAGAGTTCTAAAGAAGGTGCTCATTTATTTATTTATCGTTCTTTTATTAATTTACGCTATTTTAGTTTTTCGATTTTTTGACGAATTAAAGTCAGCCGAGCAGGCGATAAGCAAAGGTAATATGAAAGAAGGAATATTGTTCTTAAAAAAGAGCGGGGAAATTTATCTTCCATTGAATCCCTGCTGGGAAAGACCCATTAATAGATTATGGCAAATTGGTTCAAAAGCGGAATTAAAGAATGACACAAATCTTGCTTTTCTTGCATACCGGACTATCAGGGAGGTTATTATTGAATCGAGGACATTTTTTATACCGAAAAAAGAAATCCTTGATATCGTAAATGTTAAAATTTCTAAACTAATGGCCCAGGAGTATGGAGCAGGTTCAATGAAAGAAAAGAGCAGAGAGGAGGTGGAACTAATTCATGCGAAAATCCTTTATGAAATAAAGGACCCGTTTTTTTTCTGGTCTTTAGTTTCTATATCAGGATTTATTTTGTGGATAGGGTCTGTTTTCTTCTTTCTGTATTCGGGACTGGATGAAACTTTAAAAATAGTTAGAAAAAAATTTGTAGTAACTCTTTCTTGCTTTTTTCTTGGAATAATTCTCTGGATACTGGGAATGCTTTTATCATGACTTATCAATGACCATGTTGCTATACAAGTTTTCTGTATATGCCAACTACTTTTCCTGCAATGGTGGTTTCAATTTGTGAATCTTTTGCAAAATTCAGGTAAATAGGTGCCATTTTCTTATTTGCCGGTTGTAGTCTGATTGTATTGCGTTCTTTAAAATAGAACTTTACTGTAGATTCTCCTCCAATCATTACAGCTACTATATCTCCTGAGGAAATAATCGCATCAGGATTTACAATCACATAGTCTCCATCCAAAATGCCTGCTTCTATCATGCTGTCTCCGGTGACCTTTAGAGCGAACAAGTTTTCGTGCGTTCCTATAATTTCTTTATTGATTCCTATTGTCCCCAGCATGTTCTCTTCTGAATGAACAGGAATTCCGGCAGCAATTCTTCCTACTACAGGTATTGAAATTTTTTGTTGCCTGGTTAGTTTTGAAACAGGACGCCATGTTCTCGATTTCATGTCTTCTCGGGTAAGATAGCCTTTTCTGTACAGAATTTTAAGATAATTATGAACTGCGTTTGTGCTTTTGACTCCTATTTGTTTTGCTATTTCTCTTATGGAGGGTGGATATCCTTTATCTTCGCACCATGATTCTATGAAATTTAATACTGCTTTCTGCTTATTTGTAAGAGGTTTTTCCATTTTCCCTGATTCTTACGATTATATTAATATTATTTACTTGAGATTTTTAAGTCAATAGTTTGAAATAAGTTTGAAAAGAATTGTAATTTATATTGACAACGAAAGAATTTTTTATACAAATGCTTTTTCTATTTTAAATTATTCTCTAAAAAGTAATATTTAAAAAAACAAAAGTTATTGACATAAAAAAAGAAAAAATTAACATAGTTAAAATAAAGTTTGCAAAATAAAAATGTTTTCAAGTAACGCACGGAGGGATATTCATGACTAAAGCAGAACTGATCGATAAAATCGCAAAGCGCAAGGAACTTCCTAATAACACGACGAAAAAATTAATAGCAATGATAATTGAGTATGTTTTCGAAGAAATTAAAAGAACAATAAAAAAAGAAGGTAGATTTGCATATCCAAATTTTGGAACATTTTTAAAGCGTAAAAGAAAAGCTCGAAAAGGTGTACACCCGAGAACCGGTTTGCCCATGAAGATACCAGCCAGAAACACCGTCGTTTTTAAACCTCATTCTGTATTTAAAGAAGGACTTGGATAGGATTTATTAATACATTTCGTTATATTCCTTGAAAGTTATAACATCTCTTATTCCATCCTTGTCTAAGAGGTATGCAATAAGACGGTCAATGCCAAGAGCAGTTCCAGCACACTGCGGTAAACCATGTTTAAGTGCCTCAATGAAAAAATTGTTTACCGGATAACTTTTTTTTCCCATTTTTTTTCGTCGTTCATTTTCTTTAACCATTTGAGAATTCTGTATCTCCGGGTCTATAAGTTCAGTGTAACCATTTGCTATTTCAATTCCCCTTAAATAAAGTTCAAATCTTTCCAGTACATGTGGGTGGGAGTTGCTTGCCCTAGCCATGGGGCAGGTTTGAACAGGAAAATCGTATAGAAAGACTCCTCCTGCTACCTCCAATGAAGGTTCTATTTTTTCTACAAGGTCTCGAAAAAAGCGCTCCTCATCCCATTTTAAAATTGGATCCCATCCTGCTTTATTCATAAAAATGTCTCTTATTCTTATTCGTTCAAATGATGGAGGCACTTGTTTCTTTGTACAGGTAGATACATAAGAAATGAGTCTAAAGGTTTCATCCATCATGTCAATATAGTCCGCTCCTGCACGGTACCATTCAAGCATCGTAAATTCCATGCTGTGCCATTTACCTCTTTCACCATCTCTGAAGGCATGAGTTATCTGGTATATTTTGTCTACCCCTTTCCCCATTAAAATTTTCATTTCCATTTCTGGAGAAGTAATAAGGTATCCTGTATTACCAACTTCTACCGGGTCTATAAAAGCATCTATAGAAGGAAAGGGAACTACAAGGGGAGTTTCAACCTCTATGTACCCAGAATTATCAAAAAATTCTCTGATTTTTTTTATTATTGAGCATCTTGCCTTGAGAGTTTCGATGAATTCTTTACTGGAGTTTATCATTCATATTTGACAATTTATGAGGCTCTACTTTTTAACTCTTTCTACATATTCTCCTGTTCTCGTATCTATTTTTATCCATTCTCCTTTTTCTATGAAAAGGGGAACCTGGACTTTCGCCTGAGTGCTCAGGACTACTGTTTTGGAGCCGCCAGTTGCTGTGTCACCTTTAAGACCAGGTTCCGCTTCGATAACTTGAATTTCCACAAATGTTGGTAGCGTTATGCTTACAGGTTTTCCTTCAAAAAGAAGTGCAGTTACCTGCATGTTTTCAAGGAGAAAATTTTTTGCTTCTCCAACCTGCGCATCTGTCATTTCAAGTTGTTCATAAGTTTGTGTATTCATGAAATGATAAGTGTCGTCTTTGTAAAGAAACTGAAGTGAAACTTCCTCAAGTTCTGCTTCTTCTAACTTCTCACCCGAACGGAAGGTCTTTTCAATTACCAGCCCTGTTATCATATTTTTAAGACGGGTGCGGGTAAAAGCTACCCCTTTTCCTGGCTTTACAAATTGGAAGTCAACAACTATCCACGGCTCCCCATCTATTTTAATTTTTAAATTTTTTCTTATATCTGAAGTGTCATACATGTTTTGCAAATATAAGTATTTAAAGATTTAAAATCAAGATGTATAATTTTAAAAAATTAACCAGAAGAGGTTTGAAATGCAAAACAAAAAATCTTTTAAGTTTAAATTATCATTTTTTCTTGTTCGTGGGTTATTACTGTGGTTTGTTATAAGTTCTTTAGAAGGTTGCAAGAAAGAAGAAGTAGACCCGGTCAAGCAGTGTGCTAATGCATGGATAGACCTTGAGGAGTGTATTTTTTTGCTTAAACCTAATGATTTTGAAGGTTGCCTTTATATTCTCCCTGAAACATTTCCCGGCAAGATTGGGTGTGAGGGAGCAAGTGATTTAGAAGCTATGAGTAAGTACTGCTCAACAGTTAAACCAGATGATTATGTATTATATGAAGAATGCGTGAAAGAATGCAGAAATGTAAAATCAGTGGAGGATAGCAAAGCATACATCGATCTGGGTGCTGGGCTTGCTTCGTGTATGGGGTTGCAGGCATGGTTCCAACAGGTGGAGTGGGTGCCATCATGGATTTCGATGCAATCCGGCGAAGAAAGAAATGCCAAACTTAGAATCTGGTCTAATAAAGTTGGTGCTCCGCCTTTTCCAATAACTTTCAGTTTAAGTATCCCGGAGGATGCTCAAGGAAAGGTGTCTGTTGAGCCAGAGACTTTACTTTATCCACCCGGTGAGAATTATGCTGAAGTTTCAGTACATGGATTGGAGAATGTGGATACTGTGATAAGGGCTGTCTATACAGGTCCAGAGGGCAAAGTTTTTTCTGCCGATTTGCATGTTCTGGTATTACCGCCAGGGTTTCGGTGTAACGGAGAAGTTACCGGGACTGTTGGGGCCGGTGAAAGCCTCCGGGTAGAAGATTCTGGAGAAGGACTTGAAGGAGCATTTGTGGAATTTCCACCTGATGAGCAAATTCAACCTGTAAATGTATCAATAGGGTGTGCCTCGGATATTGTTTCCGGAGATTATGTGCCAGTTGGACCAGCAGTTACTTTTTCTCCACCGTATGCTCGGTTTATGCGGGAAATGACTTTTGGTATCCCTGTTAATCCAGCGATGATTCCTGCAAATTATGGGACTTCACAAATTTCTGTTTTTTACACAGGTCCAGGAGTTTCTCCTCGGAGAGTCATAATTGCAAATCCGTCAATAACAATAAATGATAATATTGCAATTTTTTCTTTCATGTCTCCTCGATTTGGTACCTATCAAGCTGCAATAAACCCTTTAACTGGTACGAGGTCCATGACAAGACATTTTACATTCAGGGGTATAACAGGAGTAAGTATGGGTGGAAGTGGGGCTTCACTGGTGGGATTTCGGAATCATGAAAGGTTTGACTTTGTTGCGCCTCTCGGTGGTCCGGCCAACTGGACAGCAATGCTTGATTATATGTACCGCTATCATCTCGGTGGATTTTGTACTGCTCAGGATGGTACGGAAAAAATAGGACAGCATTGCCCACCACCTTCTCCATCAAGGTTGTTTGAGTTTTCACAAGAATACGAACACTGGTTTTATCCTGATGGATGGGATGGGCAGGGAGGAACTTTCAACAGGTCGGATTACTGCAGGATTTTTCGTGACTTAACAAGAGCTTTTGGAAATGCCGGGTTTTACAACTTATCTTCTACATATCTTCCTCCGGGAATTTCCGAGGAATGGTTAAAGAAATCTCCTGAAGAAAAATGTAGTTTAGAGGGTGTTGTAACTCTGGAGCACTTTTACGATAGAAGATATAATCCTGATGGTTCTTTTCCAGTTATTACTTTTTGTGATGGTGGTGAGGATTCATCAGATGTTGGTAAGTGGAACCCTGATGCGCCTCAAAATGTTCCCCTCGATATTTTGCTTGCTGTTGATGTAAATGGAAATAGAAAGAGAGATCCGGGTGAACCTGTAATTGTTCAACCTCACGAACCATTTGAAGATGTTGGAGTGGACGGGGTAAAAAGCGCGGATGAAACCGGGTATGACCCTGTTACAAATCCTGACCCTTCAGGGGACGATTATGATTACCAGTTCAATCCCGGAGGGACTGAAGGGAATTACCTTTATGACGAGGGTGAACCTTTTTTAGATTATGGACTTGATGGTGTTGAGGGAACTCCACAACAAAGTGAAGGAGGATACGATTGGGGGGAGGGTAATGGAAAATTCGATTATAACCCGAATGTCCTTAATTTTTTTGAACATGATGCAATACATTTAATTTATGGTATGACGGAAGAAGAACTGATGCGTATTGATGTTTTTGCAGATGCAGGAATCAGGGACCTTTTTGATTTTGCACCTGGAATAAGCGATATTGCGGGGGCACTTTTCAATCGTGGAATGGAAGTTTCGCTATGGAGAAATTTTGCTCCACTATCAGGTGCGGATAAAGAGGAAGACTACGATTCAACCCGGGTAGATTATAAGCATATGCTTGGGAAGAACTATGTTTTAATTTATGGAAATCCTGATGCTGATGAAGCATTGAAAAAAAGGGGTGATGGGGGTCATGTCGGAACTGCCTCTCAGATATTAAACAGATTGATGACTGTTACGATGGCTATGAGTTCGAGATGGCCTGGTGGGGACAGGAGCGATGCAGTAGTTCAGATAGGAGAAGAATATTTAATAACATTCGAGTTTGTTGACCAGGGGAGGTCAAATCAAGTTTCGGTTTTTTTGCCTCCTGGATATTACGAACCTAAAAATTACGATTTGTATTATCCTGTGATTTATTTTCTTCATGGCTACGGGCAGGAACCGCAGGACCTTATTCTTTCTGCAATAATATTTTACAATAACATGGTTTCTGACCAGATTCCGATAGAGGACAGAATGCAGAAATTGATAATGGTTTTTCCGGATGGAAGGTGCAGGTATGATGAACAGAGTGCTGAATGGGAAAGGGAATGTTTACAGGGTGGCTTTTATGCGGATAGTCGATGGGAACTCGATTCATCAAAGGGACCTTTGATGGAGACAATACTCCTGGATTTAATGGATTATATAGATGCTACTTACAGGACAAAACCCCCTCAGGATATTGTTATTAATTATTGAAATTTTGTGTTGAATAATTATAATTTTATATCATAATAAAATTTGTAAATAATGGAGATAAGCCATGTTTAAAAATTATTTTAAATCCGTTTCATTAGTTTTTTCTTTTATTTTGTTTTCTTTTGGATGTGCAGGAGGAGAGACAAATCCTTCAGATGGGACATTAGATAGAGAGCAATTAGACTGGATAGATATTCAGCAAGAGGAAATCTTTGCAGATGTTCCTCAGGATAGTGAATGTCCTGAAGGAGAAACTCTTTGTGCAGGAGTTTGCGTTAACCTTCAGTCGGATGTAAATAATTGTGGAAGATGCGGGAATGCGTGCGGTAGTGGTCAGGTTTGTTCCAATGGAAATTGTTCGGATGAGTGTGAATCACCTCTTGTTAACTGTTCTGGTAGTTGTGTCGATTTAATGAAAGATAAAGACAACTGCGGGCAGTGCGGTAATAAATGCAATTCTGCTCAGCATGCAATTCCAGTATGTAATGCGGGTGATTGTGGAATAGAATGTGAACCAGGATGGTCAGATATTGATAAAAACATTGAAAATGGTTGTGAGGCTCAGTGCACGCCAACTTCTTCGAATGAAATTTGTAACGGAATAGATGATAACTGCAATGGCAGAGTAGATGAAGGATTTGATTGCAGTCTTGGTATGGCGACTTCATGCACGACGAGGTGTGGTTCCACAGGAACAGGGATTTGTGGTGCTGATTGTTCTATCCCATCACCTGATAATTGCAATCCTCCTCCGGAACTTTGCAACGGGGTGGATGATGATTGTAACGGAGAGGTTGATAATGGTTTTATGTGTGCAAGGGGGAGCGTTGTTGATTGCAGGACAGATTGTGGAACGCCTGGAACAGGGATTTGTACTTCTACCTGTGAAATACCGACCGGGAGTGCGTGTGCAGGAGGTGCAGAAATATGTAACGGTATAGATGATAACTGTAATGGTTCTATAGATGAAACATTTCAGTGTGCAAGAGGGAGCACTGTTAACTGCACTACGACCTGTGGAACGCAGGGGACAGGGAGATGCACTGATAACTGCACACTTCCTTCTCCTGCGGAGTGCACTCCTCCTTCTGAATCCTGTAATGGTATGGATGATGATTGTGACAGAGTATGCGACAATGGGTTTATCTGTTGTGTGGGTGCAACAGATAGTCAGAGTTGTGGAAATTGTGGAACACAGACAAGGACATGCACATCGAGTTGTTCGTGGGGTTCATGGGGAGCGTGTACAGGGGAGGGTGTTTGTTCTCCTGGTGCTACAGAAAGTCAGAGTTGTGGAAATTGTGGAACAATGACAAGAACCTGTTCGTCGAGTTGTCAGTGGGGTTCGTGGGGGACATGCACAGGTGAGGGAGTATGTACACCGGGAACGACACAAACACAGAGTTGTGGAAACTGTGGAACGCAGACGAGAACATGCACATCGAGTTGCCAGTGGGGTTCGTGGGGAGCGTGCACAGGAGAAGGAGTATGCTCGCCCGGTTCAATAGACACGCAAAGTTGTGGAAACTGCGGAACGATGACGAGAACATGCACATCGAGTTGTCAGTGGGGTTCATGGGGGACATGCACAGGTGAGGGGGTATGCACACCGGGAACGACACAAACACAGAGTTGTGGAAACTGCGGAACGCAGACGAGGACATGCACATCGAGTTGTCAGTGGGGTTCATGGGGGACATGCACAGGTGAAGGGGTATGCTCACCCGGTTCAATAGACACGCAAAGTTGTGGAAACTGCGGAACTCAGACGAGGTCTTGTAATGCAAGTTGTCAGTGGGACCCGTGGGGAACTTGTTTGAATCAGGGAGTTTGCACGCCGGGTGCGACTCAATCCTGTAGTTTTGGTTCGTGTTCTGGCACGCAGACATGCAACTCATCCTGTCAGTGGGGTAGTTGCAATTTTGGAGCAACTCCTTCGAATGATACATGTGCAGGAGCAATAAATGTTGGAGGTGGTGGAACATTTACGGGGACAACATGTGGAGCAAATAATGATTATGCAGGGAGTTGTGGAAGTTCGACATCACCAGAGGTTGTTTATGTTTTGAATCTTTCTGTGAGGTCAAATGTTGATATAAATACCTGTAGTGGAACATCGTGGGATACAGTTCTTTACCTCAGGAGTGGCTCCTGCACAGGAACGGAAATTGGGTGCAGTGATGATGCGTGTGGTGTGCAGTCGAGAATAACAGCGACACTTGACCCGGGAACATACTACATTTTTGTAGATGGTTTTGGGAGTGGAAATGCAGGAGCCTTTACACTTTCTGTAAGTGCAGTACCAGTAAATGACGCATGTACTAATGCTATAGACATAAGTGCTGGAGGGACTTTTAATGGAAACACTACAGGCGCAACTGATGATTCAGGTGCGTGTGCAGGGAGTGGAATAAAGGGGGTCTGGTACAGATTTACACTTTCTCAGCAGGAAGTTGTTTATCTTGATACTCAGGATGGGAATTTGTGGGATAGTGTAATAACAGTTAAAAGTGGTTCCTGCACTGGTTCAAATGTGCTTTGCGGGGACGATAGTTGCAGTAATGGTAGGTCTCAAATTGCAGGGGTTTTGAGTGCTGGAACTTACTATGTTTTAGTTTCTGGGTACTTTTCTTCTGCTTATGGTCCTTTTACACTTCGTTATCAGCATTCACCTTGTCCAGGAGCCGTGGCTCTTTCAACGAGTCAAACCGGCAATACTTCCGGTTGGGGGAACCATACGACTGCAAGCTGTGGAAGTGGAGCTGGTAGCGAGGACCGTCCATATTATCTTACAAAATGTCCAGGTTCGAGCAGTATTTCAGCTAATACATGCACAGGGACATCATACGATTCTGTTTTATACATAAGAAGTGGTTCTGGTGGAACCTGTGGAAGCACAGAGGTTGCATGTAATGATGATTCGTGTGGTTTGCAATCCAGTGTATCTGCAACAGTTACAGGTCCAGGTCTATTTTTCGTCATTGTTGACGGGTATAGTTCAGGAAATGTCGGTGCATATACCCTAACTGCCAGTTTTTAAATTTTTTCCTTTTTGTAATTAATGTAAAATTTTCTGATTCTGTATAATTTTAAATTGAGTGCTATTCATTTAATAAATGAAAAATTGAACGAAATTGAATCAATGTTTAAACTTTTTAATGCTGTTGAACTCGAAATAGGAGCGGGGAAGGGGAGATTCATTCTGGATAGAGCGAAAAAAAATCCTGATACGCTTTTTTTTGCAGTTGAGATAAGGAAAAAATATTCAGAAAAAATTTTCGAGCGAAAGAAAAATCTTGGAGTGGAAAATCTTGTCGTGATAAATGACGACATTAAAAATGCATTTGTGAATATTTTTAAAAATGATTCTATATTCGATAGAATTTTCATGAATTTTCCAGACCCATGGTGGAAGAGGAGGCACCAGAAAAGGAGTCTTGCAAGTGAGGAAATGTTGGAGAAAATAGCAAGGGTAATGAAAAAAGGGGGGGAGATTTTTATTCAAACTGATGTAATGAGTAGAGCAAGTGCTATTTTATCATTACTTACTGACAGCCAGTTTTTTGAAAATATTTCCGCATCAGGTGGTTTTTACGATTTCAATCCTTTTGGAAGTATGTCGGAAAGGGAAGAGATGTGTCATAAATTTGATGTCCCGATATTTAGAATTTATTTTCGAAAAATTTAATTTGGCATGGTTCAACATAAAAGTATTAAAAAGTGGCAAAAATCCACTATTTTTTGTAGGGGCTTGATTTATCAAGCCCAATTTTTTGAACCATGCATTTAATTTAAATATTTATGGTCTGCAGAATCTATCACCCGGTGGAGAGGAATCATCTCCAATATTGCTGCAATAGTAGAGGAGAACAGTGTCTTCTTGTGGTATTCCGATAAAAACTTCATCTCTCCCTGCAATTGAAAGAACTGTCACGCTTGAAGCAAAATGCTGATTATGGGAAGGGGAAGAAGCTCGTAAAACTCCTATTGGTTCTGGTGAGTTTGTCTTAAATATAAAAGCTGCACCTGCCCCCTCTATTCCATCTACAGTAGCACCTGGAGAAGAAATGATTATTTCCGGTGCTGTTTCAGAATCAAGGTTACCAACACTTATTTCTTTGCCAAAAAGTGGCTCGCTACCACATAAAACACCTCTTTGTTCAAAATCATGGCATTCAAATTGAGCAATTATATAAGGGTTGACTTCATTTGAATTTATTGAATAACATTGGATAGGGTCAGGTATAGAATTACCAGCAAATTTTTCACCTGAAATAATTATGACCTTTTCATACTCTTCAGAAAAATCCTGCCCTCCTGAAACGATGAGGTCTTCATTGCTGTCACCATCAGCATCCCCTGAAAATACACCTGCTCCAAATCCTGCCTCTGAATCCTCTATGCAGTAACCTAATTTGTAAGAAGATTCTAATGTGTCAAAAAGGAAAATGTAAAAACGCCCATTTGAACCTACTGCTATCCATGGATTATTTCCTGAAGCAGAGTTTCCAGAAGTTACACCGGTTATATGAGCTGGTGAAGGAATCGGTGGATTTACTTCAAGAACCTGTTCATTGAGTGATGGTAACTGGAGGAAAACTGCGTCAGAGTCCTGAGTGATAACAAAGCCATCTACGGGGTGAGATTTAGAATGAATTACCGATGCAATGTGATTGCCTGCCTTTGATATTGAATGAATTTCAAAAAATTGTGAATTCCCTTCGATGTCGAAAATTTCTATACCACCTTTTTCAGGTATTCCCGCTGCAATACATCCTGTGTGAATTTTTATTCCATCGTCATACAGCGGTGCTCCTGTTAGAGATTGCGCAAAGCCTGAAGAGAAAAAGTCATCAGGTAGAACTTTTGGAAAGATAGCAAATATGTCTCCATCAATAATTTTTTCATTTTGTGAAAATCGGAAAAGACCAATTTCTGATGGTTTTTCTCCTGCAATTGCAAGATAATCCCCTTCAAATGATGGGTTTGTCTGAGTGCCGGAAGTTCTGACATAAACGGGAATCATCAAAGTTCCAAAACCGCTTCCAGTAAAATCCCCTGGCTTTTTTATTGACCTTACCGGTGCATTTTCTTCGTATTCCCAGAACTTGGTAGTTAGAGTACAGAACTGTGCTATAAAAAGGCAGAAAATAATAAATAATGCATTTTGTACTTTTTTCATTCTGTTTTCTCTTTCTCTATATCGGCAATATCTACCGGTCCTTTTATTTTTACTTCGGACGGGGGTAGTTTATCTCTAACAAAATAATATATGCCCAGAATTGCTGTTATTCCTCCGAAGAGAAATGACAGATCACCTCCTATAGCAAACCATAGCCCTTTTTTGATTCTCGGGTCATCGTCTCTGAGATAACCAAGCGAGGATTCATGGTCGAGGTCGGATTTTATTTCTGAAGCGTAGCATGAAAGAATTGTTCCTGCTGTGAGGAATGCCATTGTTAAACCTAAAGAAACCCATCCATAGGTTTTTGAGGGTGATGGATTTAGACGCACGAGCATGGTAGTTTGCATCCCTTTTTCTATATTTATAGTAGTTTTTATTTTTTTCATTCCTTTAGATTTTACCTCAACTTTATGAATTCCAGGAGATAGTTTCTCGAGGAGGGGTGAAAATTTTTTCTCCCTGGAGTCAAGAATGATTTTACTTCCGTCAAGATTTGTTTTTACTTTTAAAATACCATAACTTACACGGTTCATTTCTACCGTTACTTTTACTTCTTCTCCTACTTGAACTTCAACTTCTTTGCTGGCTGGCTCGAAGCCTGGCATTTCTACCCAGATTTTATGCTTTCCAGCGGGAACTGGTTTACCCAGCGGTGTCTTTCCTATGCTTCCTCCTTCTTTTGTATCAATATATACATCTGCTCCAGGTTTGGGAGTGCGAACTGTAAGATACCCTAAAAATTCTCCCTGACTCATTTCAACGACAACTACATATATTCGTCCCCCTCCAACATCTATCACTGTATCCACTTTTTTATATTTGGGGTGTTCTACCGTTATTCTGTATTTTCCTTCTTCAACTGTTCGTGTAAGTGGAGAAGTTCCACCCTGAATTTCAATTTCAGGGAATTTTGTTATGGAAATGGTTGCTCCTTGAGGATTTGTGCTTATGCTCAGTAGACTTTTCATATCTGATGAACTGGAAGTTTCTTCTATTTTAGGTGGGCATGGAGGTGCGCCTTCTTCTCCGCATTTTTTTTCTTCAACTACAATCTGGGGTGAAGGTTCCTGTTTTTTTTCAGATGGTGTTTTTCCCTCTAATTTTGCTTTTTCTTCAAGGTCTTTTACTCGTTCGAGTATTTTTTCTTTATCAGCGCAATCCGGTTCGGCATCAAGATAACGATTAAAAAATTCTGATGCGTGTTTGTAAAGTTTCATTTTTTCATAAGCAACTGCCGTGTTAAATAAAAATGCTGAAAGGGGAATTACACTGTATGCTTTCATAAAAGCTATTGCAGCATCATTATATTCTCCTTTAAGATATAAAGCCTGTCCCTCTTCCATATAGGTTTTTGCAAGGTCTATTTTTGATTGGTCCATTTCATTTACTGGCTGGGCGTTAATTTTGTAAATTGAGACTATCGAAAAAAAAGAAAAGACGATAAATGGTAAAAATAATTTATTCATATTATTTAAAAATCTCTGGCGTTTTTAAATCCCCTGTATCAATATTTTTTATTTTCTTTGGTTTCCAATCCTGATTCTTTTCTTTTTCTGCTTTTTCTCCACCGGTTACGGGTTTTCCCACTTTGCTTTTTTTCTGCTTTGAAATTGGAATAGTGAGTTCAGTCGGGTTTTCCATGGGAATTAAATTTTGTTTTACCAGCAGATTACCATACTTGAGTACCAGTGTGATTTCTTTACCCTTTTGTGCAGAAAAACTGCATGGAGTTATAGGACAAATTTCTCCTTTACCTTCAATGGCAACTGTTGCACCCTGTGGGATTGTTTTTATAGATAGTTCGACTTTTTCAGGAGATTCACTATCTGTACGCATTGTTTCTTCTTTATTATTCTCTGTCTGATTTACGGGTGTCTTTGTATCAAGAGTGGAAATAGTATTTTTATTATTTATTGGGGTAATTGATAAATTTTTATTTGTATCACCTAAAAATTTTGTCTGTTTTTTTTCGATTCCCGAGAGTGATTTTTTAGGCTGGAATTTTTTTTCATATAGATAGTATGAACCGCCCAGGGCACCTGTAATAAAAAGAGCGAGCAAGGTTATCCATAAGAGTTTGTTTTTTTTAGGTTTTGTTTCAAAGGATTCTTCCCCTATAATTTCAAGGGCTCTCGGTTTTGGGGTTTGACCGGTTTTGGGAGGCTCGAGTTTTATTTCGACGGATACCGTAGTTTCATCTTCACTTAAAACCGATTCGAGTGCCGATGCTAACTGGGCTGCAGATTCGAAACGGTTTTCAGGTTCTTTTTCGAGACATTTATAAATCGTTTTTTCGAGTGATTCAGGAACGCTCAAATTTGGTGCAACTTCCCGCATTGGAGGGACTTTATCGAATATATGTTTTGACAGAATCGCCATAAATGAATCACCTGTAAAGGGCACCTTTGATGTTATCATTTCGTACATTATGACTCCGAGCGAATAGATGTCCACTCTTTTATCGATGGTTTTCCCTGCAGCCTGTTCAGGACTCATGTATTCCGGTGTACCAAAAACTACTCCTGTTCTGGTTAATCTTTTACTTTCATGGTCCAGAATGGACATCTTGGCTATTCCAAAATCGAGAATTTTTACTTTTTCGTCTTTTGTGTTAGGGTGAACTATGAAAATGTTTTCTGGCTTCATATCCCTGTGAATGATTCCCTTTGAGTGAGCAGCTTCGAGACCATGGCAAACCTGAAGGGCTATTTTTACTGCTCTATGCCACTTAAGAGCTCTTTCATTTTCCAGTATTGTTGCAAGGTCTTCACCTTCCAGGTACTCCATTATAAAAAATACTCTTCCATCGTTAGTATATCCAAAATCTGTGACATCTATTATATTTGGATGTCCTATAATAGAAGCACTTCTGGCTTCCTGTTTAAACCTCTCAACCACATCCTGTTTTTTAGTATAATCTTCTCTTAGTATTTTGAGTGCAACTTTTTTGCCGATATGGATGTGTTCTGCTTCATAAACTACTCCCATACCTCCTTCGCCTATCTGCTTCAATATCCTGTATTTTTCTATCTGTTTTCCTATAAATGGGTCTGCAGGTGGGTGAGAAGAATGGCTTGACGGTCTCGTCTGAAGGAATTCAGGAAGCGGGATTAGTTTTTGCCCGTCTATGCTACAAATTTCTTCGCTATCAGGATATTTTGCCCCACACTTTTTACAAATTTTCATAAAAATACTTTAAATTAGACCTGATTTAAAATTCTTATATTAGAATAGCATTAAAATCTTTTCAGGTCAAACATAAGGAAACAAAAAACAAACTTTCTTCGATAATATTAGTGGTGCATTAGCTAAGTTCGGCAAAAAAATGTGCGTCTCATAAGCGCCACTCGAGAGGGGGCACGGGGGGAGGAAGCCTTACCCCCTTAGCGGGGCACGCGGGAGGGTTTAGCGGATTTGCGTGGCTGAAAACCACATTAGCAAGTACTTTGGCCCTTCCCGCGAAATGCTCCGTTAAGGGAAAAGATTTTTTAGCAAGATTTACATAATGGAGCATTAGTTATGGGTGAAGTGGATTTAAAGGCAGATAGTTTTAAAATAGATTCTTTAGAAATAGCAGAATCTTGCAAAAAGGATTTGGATGGAAAGGTAAGAGATAAGAATCGAGCAAGAAGTTCAAAATTCAGGGATCTACTTGCAGGTGTTTCGGTAGTAGTTCCATCTTTTCCACAGTCATTTTTTTCTCATGTGGGGAATTTTTCAAAGGCATGTCTTAAAACCCAAACTTTGACTTCCTCTACGGAATCATCAGGTGCAACTTTTTCCCCTTATGTTATGGCTGGAAGAACTGATGGGTGCAATTTCCTGCAGGTTGCTTTAAGTCTGGATGGAAACTGTTCAATGAAAATGGAAGTTGTCTTAATTGAAGGAAGATTAGCAAACATAAAAATTATTCTTAACTCTGAGGAATTTCTTCAAAAAGTGAAATGCATAGAAAGTGAAATAATGCGAATATTTGAAAAAAAAGGGGTCTGGATTAAGGATTTTTCTTTAAATTGTTCACATGACGGTTGTAATAAAGAAAATTACAGGAAATCTTTGATTGGTAAATCGGAAGGAAAATCAGGTGTTTTATCGTCGTATGCTGGAAATAAGAGTAATTTTATACCAGAAGTTCATTTTTACAGAGATGAATCATTAACAATGGTAGTTTAAAATGGATGGGGTTTCTTTAATTTAAATGCTAAAAATTAAATACCTTGCTCTAAAAACTTATTCGATTTGTTTAGAGGATAACCTTTTTTGAGCATTTCCTCACTGCTAAGTCCTGCCCGGTTAATGACTTCCCGATTAACTCTAATTTCAGACGAGCTTCTCAAGGCAAGAGCAAGTCCGTCTGAAGGGCGGCAGTCAATTTTATGAATTTTCTTCCCTTGTTTTATCGTTAGTGTTCCATAAAATACATTGTCTCTTAAGTCGTTTATTATGAGCGATTGAATTTCTCCACCCAATTGAGATACTATTTCCGTAATGAGGTCGTGAGTTAGAGGTCTTGGAGGTCTTTGCCTTGAGAGAGCTCTGGAAATAGCCTCCCCTTCTGCAGCACCGATGTAAAGTGGTAAATATTTGGTACCGGTAATATCTCTTAAAACTGTAAGATATCCACCCGAAAAATTAGGCAGATTGTATTCGAGTACAAATACTACCGAATCCTCTTCTTTACTTTTTCTTTCACTTTCTTTTGATGTATGCTGTAGTGTAAATTCTGAATTTAAGAGAATACCAGCCAGTAGAAAAAATGGTAAACCTGAAATTGCTTTTGTCATTTTATTTTATCTCCTTTTTTATTTTTATTTTTTTACATTCTTGCCCTTTTTATCCGGTCAATCCATATTTCTTTAAGAGGCATATTAGAATTTTCGAGGTCTTTTATTAAAGCATTACGGTCGTCTGGTGTTCTTATAATCTGTGCCTCCCACTGCATCTTATTTTTTTCTAAGATTGCCCATGAGGGGACAGGGATTCCATCGAATGGGAGTGAAACTGAGCCATCATTTATGAAAAGTACTTTTCTGGATTTTGCCACAAATGGAATATGGGTGTGACCGCACAAAAAGACATCGCATCCCATAGCAGAGCAATTTTCTGAAATTTGTGAGAGGTCTCCCTCTGGATAAATTCCTTCCGTATCAGATTCAAGACTTCCATGTCTTATGAATATTTTTGACCCTTCATATTCCCATTCGAAGCTCTCTTTTAGAATGGAAAAAAAATCGTTTGTTTTATCTCCAAGTTTTTCCAGTGTCCATTCAAGTGTAGGACGGATTCTTTCTATTACCTTTTCGGATTTTGAATTTATGCCTTTGGAAACCATTTCAAGCCATCTATCCGTGTTTCCTCTAATTATTGTAATGTTCTTCAGAGAGGTAATTCTTTCAAAAACTTTCAAAGGATGGGGTCCAAAAGCGAGAATGTCTCCACAGCAAAATATCTTTTCAACTCCTCTATTTTGCATATCCTCCAGTACACGCTCAAGAGCATAAATATTTCCATGAATATCAGAAATTATGCCTATCCGCATTTTTTATAAAATTTAAAGTTTATTAATATCCAATAAAATAAGTTTGATTGACTTATTTAATAAGACATTATAATAAAAAATTTTTTTAAAAAAAGAATAATTCAATAAAAGGTTGAAAATTTTAAAAACTATGTTTCATGAATCAAAAAGGATGAATGCTGTCCGTTCGTATGCTTTTGATGAGATACGAAAGGAAGTATCCAGGCTTCGTTCGAATGGTATAGATGTTATAGATATGGGGGTAGGGGACCCTGTAAGAGCGACTCCTGAGAGAGTGAGAAATGCATGCCATGAAGGTATTGAGCGGTTTGCTCAAAGTGGTTACCCCCCATATCAGGGAATGATTGAATTGAGACAGGAGGCTCAAGCCTGGATGAAAAGAAAATATGGTATTGATGTGGATGCCGAAAGGGAAATTATCGTAACAATTGGCTCAAAAGAAGCAATTTTTCATCTCCCTATGGGGTTACTTGACCCGGGGGACATAGCACTTATTCCCTCACCGGGTTATCCTCCTTACACAAGCGGAACTATTTTTGCGGGTGGGAAGCCTCTTTATTATCCTCTGACAAAGGAAAACGGGTTTTTACCGGATTTAGAATATATATCAAAATTACTTGAAACACAGAAGGAGGATGGAAGAATCAAACTTATGTGGATATGCTATCCGAATGCTCCTACCGGGAAAGTTGCATCTGTAGGTCATTACAGAGAACTTATAAGCCTTCTTAGAAGTCACGGAGTTATTCTTGCATCCGACGAAGCATACGCAGATTTTGTATATTCCGGTTCTTTCGTTTCTCCATTGCAGGTTTCAAAGGAGGGGGTAGTGTCATTTTTCTCTCTTTCAAAAAGGAGCAATATGACTGGCTACAGGGTTGGCTGGGTGGCAGGTGATAGCAGGATTATTTCTCTTATTCTTCAGATAAAAACAAGTGCTGATTCAGGAACCCCATGGTTTATTCAGCAGGCAGCAATGGAGGCTTTGAGAGATGAAGAATCGGTTGATAAGATGAGAAATGAATACAGGTTAATTCGTGATATGCTTGTTGATACACTTACTTCCGTAGGTCTGGAGGAATGCAGACCTGAGGGGGCACTTTACATCTGGCAAAAAGTTCCAGATGGGATGAGTGCAAGGGAATTTGCTTCAAGGCTTCTGCGACCTGAAATTGCAGTTGTTTGTATTCCTGGTGATATGTTAGCAAGTTCTTTCGATGATGGGTCAGATCCTGGACAGGGGTATGTTCGTTTTTCTTTAACCTGTCTTCCGGAGAGAGTTAAAGAAGCATGCAAAAGAATAAAAGACAATAAAGCAGAAATTTTTAAATCACAGAAGAGGATAAGAGGATAAAAAGTAATTTTAAAATAATAATGAAAGGAAGAAAGTGATGAATAAAAAAGAAAGAGAAGCAAAGACTGAAAATGTTTTGCGTGAGATAAAAGATGGGAAGGCGGAAATTGTCTGGCTCTGGTTTGTTGACATTTTAGGGCAGATAAAGGGAGTTTCGCTTACACCAAGAGAGGCTGAAAGAGCCCTTGAAAGTGGTGCTGGTTTTGATGGTTCTTCAGTGGAAGGGTTTGCGAGGATAGAAGAAAGTGATTTGATGGCAGTTCCAGACCCCGACACACTGGCATGGCTTCCAGGCTCGGGAAATAACGATTCAAATAGAAAAGAGGTCAGGTTGTTTTGCGACCTTTTTACTCCAGATGGAAAACCTTATGAGGGTGACCCGAGAGGGGTTTTGAGAAGACAACTCGAAAAGATAAAGACAAAAGGTTATTCTTATTTTGTTGGACCTGAAATGGAATTTTTTTATTTTGAGCGTCCTGAACCAGATGCTTTTTTTGATTCAACCGGGTATTTTGATGCATCACTTATGAGCAAGGCAACACTTTTAAGACGAACAACTCTCGAATCTCTGGAATCTATGGGAATAGAATGCGAATATGCGCACCATGAGGTTGCTCCAAGTCAGCATGAAATTGATTTGAGATATAAAGATGCCCTCACAATGGCTGATACTGTTGTTACAACGAGATTCATTGTAAAAGAGGTTGCAAGGGCAATGGGAGCTCATGCCACTTTCATGCCTAAACCAAGAGCGGGAATAAATGGTTCTGGTATGCATTGTCATCAATCGGTTTTTAAGGGAGATAAAAACATTTTCTTTGACAGGGATGACCCGTACAACCTTTCTCCTTTTGCATATAGTTTCATTGCAGGAGTACTTCATCATATTCGTGGAATAACCCTTGTTTTGAATCAATTTACGAATAGTTTCAAAAGGCTTGTGCCTGGTTTTGAGGCACCTGTTTACATTTCATGGGGTCAGAAGAACAGGAGTGCACTGGTAAGAGTTCCAAGGGTGAGAATAGGTCAGGAAAAATCTTCGAGAATAGAACTTAGAAGTCCAGACCCGGTTTGTAATCCCTATCTTGCTTTTGCAGCAATGCTGGCAGCAGGTATGGATGGTGTTGAAAAGGGGATGCAACCGCCACCTGCAATAGAAGAAAATATATACGAAATGACACCGAGAGAGAGGATGAGCAGGGAAATAGGGCTCCTTCCTGAAAGTCTTTATGAAGCCATAAAAGAGGCTTCAGCGAGTTTACTTTTGAAAGATGTGCTGGGAAATCATATTTTCGAAAAATACATTGAAAATAAGTATATTGAGTGGGACAGGTTCAAAGTTCAAATAACCTCATGGGAAATTGACCAGTATTTTAAAATTTTTTAAGTTTTTTAAAATAATTTTAGGTTATGTCAAGAATTTTGGGTAATGGACTTGACAGACTAATGAAGCCCAATTCTATTGCGATTATTGGTGCGTCGAGTCATGAGGAAAAGCCCGGATTCAGGATTCTTAAAAATATAGCAGGGATGTGGAAAGGGGAGTTGTATGCGGTAAACCCCTCCCAGAGGGAGATACTCGGTGTTAAGTGTTATTCTTCGATTGAAGACTTGCCTGATAATGTAGATTTAGCAGTAATTTCTCTTGGGGCGAAAGATTCTGTAATAGCGACAGAAGTTTGTGCGAGGAAAAATTTCGGTGTAGTCATACCGATTGCAGGTGGTTTTTCAGAAACAGGTAAAGAGGGCAAAATACTCGAGGAGGACCTTCGGCGGATAATTTTGTCCTCTAATACCAGAGTTCTTGGTCCGAATTCTCTCGGGGTATTTGTTCCTGGAAGTGGACTTGACACTATTTTTGTTGAACACGGAGACAGAATGTTTGCTTCCCCTCATGGAGTTGCTTTTATAACTCAGAGTGGGTCGATTGGGACTGAAGCACTTGGATATGCAGGTGTCAAAGGGTGGGGTTTGAGTGCATGGGTGGGGCTCGGTAATAGAATAGATATCAATGAGAATGAACTCCTTGAGTATTTTTTAAAAGACAAGCAGACACTTTGTATTGCTCTGTATCTTGAGACTTTTGCCGATGGTAGAGATTTTATTGATAAATGCAGGATTGTGGCAAGGAAAAAGCCTGTCGTTATTTTGAAAGCAGGAAGGGGCTCAGTTTCTGCACAGGCGGTTTGTTCTCATACGGGGAGACTGGCTAAAGGAGGAAATGCATTTACAGGGATTGCAAGACAACTCGGGGTAGTTCTGGCAAAGGATGAAATTGACCTTGTTGATTTTGCCAGAATACTTTCTATGGAACCTCCTGCTTTTAATCCGGGCGTGGCAGTTGTTTCTACTGCAGGTGGTTTCGGAGTATTGGCAATGGATGAGGTAGAGGAATCTGAGAATCTCTATCCCGCGTCCCTTTCTAATAAAACAATCAGTCGCCTTAGAAGGAAAATTCTTCCTTTTGCATCAACTCGAAATCCTGTTGATTTGACCGGGTCCGCAGATGATTCAATGATTGCTCACGCTCTTGCATGTCTCGAAGATGACCCGCATGTCGGAATTATTATCCTGATGGAGTTTCTTTCACCACCTAAAATCACTGAAAGGCAATTTGAGATTTTAACCGAGCACAGGAAAAGGACCAAAAAGCCTTTTGTTGTTTTCAGCATTTTTGGACCTTATACGGACAGAATCCTTTTTGACCTTTACGGAAAGGGGGTGGCTGGCTTTGATTCGGTCAGAAGAGCGGTGAGAGCAGCATCGGTTCTTGTTGAGCGTGGACGTTTTTTAAAGAAGACGGAAGATGAAAAGAAAAAAAACGCAATTGCGGGAGCGGGGAATTTAGGGAAGTTTAAAAACTTGCATATAATTACGAAATATTCGGAAGTTAGCGAATATGATTTAAAGCAATTTTTTAAATGTAATGGAATTGATATCCCTGAGGGAATAAAACTTTGTCCTGAGGATGATTCTGAAATAGTGAAAGGAAAATTTCCTTCTCTCGTGGCGGTTAAGATTCTTGATTCAAAAATTTATCATAAAACAGAGGTGGGGGGTGTGGTTTTAAATGTCAGCCATAAGGATATATTACAGGTAGTGAAGAATATGAGGAAGAATTTTCCTGGTAAGGATATTCTTGTTGAAGAGATGGTTTTTGAGCCTGGTGTTGAATTAATAGCTGGAGCAATGGTGGACGAAGATTTTGGACCTGTTGTTATGGTTGGGATGGGGGGGATTTACGCTGAAATTTACAGGGATGTTACATACAGGTGCGCTCCTTTGAGCCGCAGTGATGTTGAAGATATGCTCGATTCTTTGAAAAGTAAAAAAGTTTTTTCTGATTTCAGGGGCAGGAAGTTAGCAATATCGGAGTTTGAAAAGATTTTGATTATGTTAGGTAGTTTAATTTCAAAATTAAAGGATAAGGTAAGCCAGATAGATTTGAATCCTGTACTTTTAACTTCAAAGAGGGCTATTGTCCTCGATGCAAAAATAATTTTTACAGAAAAGATTCCTGTTTGCAGTAATCTAAGCCGGTGAGGGGTGATATCCCGGCGGAGTCGAAATGACCATAAAAGCAAAATCATTCCTGTCCAATCCAGCATGTCATTCCTGCGGAAGCAGGAATCTATTATTTTAAGCCCCCCATAAAATGGGGTAGTGGCGGCTGTTCTTGTAATCCACCACCAGCTTGCCACCCTTCAAAATTTTTAAATCGAATTTGATAACCATTTCAACTATAAAAAAAATTTTTATAAGAAAGTTATTTAAAAGGGAACTAAAGAGAAGAAAGATGAACGGAATGGAGTTGTAAGAATGAGAAATCTAAGTTACAAATTAGGATTAAAGCAGTATTATCCCTTTATCAATCAAAAAAATTAAAAATTAGGAAGGGAAAAAAATATTACTAAAGTTTATCAATAATGAAATAGAGTCCATCTCCAAAGAATAACAGATAGTATTTAAGTTTTTCGATAGTTTTTAGAATAATTTCTTTTAGTTGGATAGACACAAATCCTGCAGAGAATAAAGCGCCACTAATTAAGAATGAACCTATTCTAAAGGATGAGAGAATTCTTTTTGTTCCGTGCCTTGGTTTTTTTCTGGGTGTTTCAAATCTTTCTCTTGCTGCATATCCGGCTTTTGTTTCTCCGATTGCGACGGTAATAATGTAGGCAAGTATAAAACCTTGAAGGAGTTTCCCGAGTCGTTCTGGAGGATTTACTACAAGACGGAGTCCACGCACTCCAAGATGATGTTTATAATCCCTAAAAGCCTGTTCTACTCTCATTCTACTACGATATAACTCAATAACCTTGTTTGTTGGTAGGATCTTTTTACTTCCAGGTGGCAACACCAAATACCATGTTTCCTCAAATTCCTTGTCCTTGTATATCACTATATCTACTTCCACACCTCCTGTCTTTTTGTATATTACACGATTGAGCCTAATAGGGTGATTCTCCTCTACTTTTATTTTTCTAAGTTGAGTGTGTATTACCCTGTTTCCTTTCCTTTGAGTTATCACAACATTTTTTGGCGCTCGTAAGAGAAATAACGCTTTCCCACTGCTGAGCAATTCCTTAATTAATCTAACTCTGGCATAACCTCTATCAAAAATAAACACAGGTGTAAGTTCTCTGGGAAATGCTTCCATAACTCTCATAACGAAAAGTGTTTCAAGATAATTACGACTTTTTACTTTCTCAGGTTCATCCCTGATTTGCTTATTGGTATAAGTAAGTATACCTAAAGGCAATACACGCCCAGCAAAAGCTATCCCTCCCAGTATCACGCAAACAAATGATACCTTCGTCTCATCAACAATTACCGGCACCATTCCCCGTGCCCCTTGCCCCATTAACATATTTATTAGCCCTTCCGTTAAAGCACCAGAATCCAAAAATCTATTGTTTAAAAATCTCCTTAACCTCTGATATAATATTTTGAAACTCCCTCCTATGGGTAATCCACGAGCTATACTTCCAAGCGTTATCTTCCCTTCACCAGACCGTAACCCTTCAAGCACATTTATGAATGCCATCGTTACACCCGCAAGATTCTTAACCACCGGCTTGCGCAATTTTGGAAAGTATTTGATTATGAGACTCTCTATGAAATCCGTATTTATTCCTTCATGTTCTAATGGTTGATTTGTCGCTTTTTTGACTTCGCATTTAGAAAGTGTTATATATTCCCTGTCGGTTTTGGAGGTTTTCCTAACCACCTCCCCACAACGACGACCTCCAACTCTGACATCCAGTTCCATGCCACACCTCCTTTTTTAAAATTATAAATTTTTAATTCTGAGGTGTGGTTTCTATCCCATTTTTGTTACAGGTCGGTCGATTAGTTCCGTATGAGTTCGCATGAATAGTTCCGAGCCGGTTCGGATGAATAGTCCCGGTCTGGTTCGGATGAATAGTTCCTGTCTGGGTCGGTTGAATAGTTCCGCTTGAGTTCGCATGATTAGTTCCGGTCTGGTTCGCATGAATAGTTCCGCTCCCGGTTCGCATGAATAGTTCCGATTTAGGGGTGGGATGAGCGTTCCAGACAAAAGGGAATAAGGTAAGTATTAAAGTAAGCGGTATTGGGGTATAAATTCCTCCTTGTTTAAATTTAGGCAACAATTTTTAAACAAGGAGGAAAAAGATGAGCAAAAGGAAAGTAAGTATGAACAGGCTTCAAGAATTAGTTAGATTACATCGTATGGGGGTAGGATGCAAGAGGATAGCAAAAATGCTAAAGATGGGGACGAGCACTGAGAGGGAATACAGGAGGATTTTAAAGGAGGAGGGATTATTGGAAGGAGATGTGAGGGATTTACCGGATATAGAAGTGCTAAAGGAAGTGGTGATGAAACACAAGTCGCAGGTAAGCATCAATGTAAGGGAATCCACAGCGAAGATATGGGAGGAGAAGATAAGAGGAATGCTAATGGAAGGAGCGACACCAACAGCGATTTATGACAGGCTGAGACTTGAGGAGGGGGAAGAATTTAAATGTAGTTTGTCATCGATAAAGAGATTTTGCAGGAAGTTGAGGAAGGAGGAAGGGATAAAGGAAGGGGATGTAGCGATACCAGTGGAAACGGAGCCTGGAGAGGTAGCGCAGGTAGATTTTGGTTATGCAGGTAAATTCTGGGATGGGGAGAGTGGGAAAGTAAGGAAAGGGTGGGCTTTTACGATGGTATTGGGCTATAGCAGGCACATGTATGCAAATATTGTTTTTGACCAGGGGATAGAAACATGGCTCAAGTTACATCGAGAAGCATTTGAATTTTTTGGAGGAGTTCCCAGGACGGTGGTGCCAGATAATCTAAAGTCAGCGGTGATAAGGGCAGCATTTGGAGTAGATGATGAGGCTGGGTTAAACAGGAGTTATTTAGAATTTGCTCGGTATTACGGTTTTTTGGTTGACCCTACCCCTCCTCGAAGTCCCCGGAAGAAAGGGAAAGTGGAAAGAGTAATAAGGTATATAAAGCATAACTTTTTAGTTTGCAGGGAAATGGAAGAAATTAAGAAGACAAGAGGGGACCTTTTAATCTGGCTTAAAGAGATAGCAGGGATGAGGATTCATGGAACTACAGGAAAGAAGCCATTAGAGTTGTTTGAGAAGGAAGAGAAAGGAGCATTGATTCCGCTACCCCAACAACCTTTTGAGACTGTGATATGGGCAAAGGCGAAGGTGCATCCCGATAGCCATATTTGTTTTGATAAGCGTCTGTATTCAGTGCCATGGAAATTCATTGGGCAATGGGTATGGGTTAGGGCGACATCTTCTACGGTGGAAATTTACTTTGATGAGGGCAGGATTGCTACTCATTCTCGCAGGGGAAGTGGATGGCGAAGCACTGTGGACAGTCATCTACCAGAATATCGGTCGCAATATCGCTACCGTAGTCGAAGTTACTGGGAAGAAGAAGCAGACAAACTTGGAGAGCAAGTAGGTCAATACATTCGGGAGGTGTTTGATTCCGGGGAAGTGCTCAGCAAACTGAGAACTGTTCAGGGGATGGTGACATATCTGAAGAAGTTGCCACAGGATAGAGCAAATGCCGCTTGTTATAGAGCCAGTTATTATGGCAGTTACACTCTCAGGGGAATAAAAAATATAATCAAAGCTGGTTTGGATAAGGAGACCATTGCGGATGATGATGAAGATTTCAGGTTAAATAATCAAAACAAAAGCCCCCAGTACCGCTTCTGCCGTTCAATAAATGAAATTTTGTTCAATTTAGATATGGAGGTAAACAATGCATCCAACAGATGAACTTATAGAAATATTGAAAAAACTTCGTTTCACAGGATTACTTGAAAGTCTGGATATTCGTAGAAAACAGGCAGTCGAAGACAATCTGTCTCATGTAGAGTTTCTCTACAGACTGCTCAGCGATGAGTTAGAACGCAGAGAGGCGAAAAAACTTCAAAATAAACTGAGGAGAGCAATGTTTGAAGAACATAAAACACTTGAGGATTTTGAATTTCAGTTCAACCCTAAAATTCCAAAAGCCAAAATCCTTGAACTTGCTTCCTGTAGTTTTATTGAAAGACATGAAAATGTGGCACTGATAGGTCCCTGCGGTGTAGGAAAAAGTCACATCAGTCAGGCAATCGGTCACCGTGCGTGCAGAGCGGGATTCGATGTCTTATACACTCCAGCACAGAAAATGTTTGCATATATTCGCTCAGGCAAAGCAGATAATACTTACGAAAGGAAACTCCTGCGTTTCATTACACCGCATTTGTTAATTATTGATGACCTTGGACTTTTGCCTCTGCAAAAAGATGAGCCATCAGCCCTATTCGAAATTATTCGAGCGCGCTATGAAAAATCATCTACAATTATAACTTCTAATAGAGATATTCAGGAATGGTATTCCCTTTTTGAAAATGACCTTCTTGCAAGCAGCACTCTTGATAGGTTTTTCCATCATGCCCATGTTGTAATAATGGATGGCAGGTCCTATAGAAGTGCTAACAGGTCTACAAAAAACACTGAAACTCAAGGAGTGACTAATTCATGATGATAAACTCTCACAGGGAGGGGGGAAGAAAAAGGAAGTTCGATTTGTTCGCTTTATTTCCCCCCTCACTTTCTCCCCCCTGCGGGGGGAGACGTTATTTATATTTTTTTCTTTTTTATTTTTTTATTTTTTTCTATTGACACAAATGCATATTTTGCTAAATAAAATATTTAAATTTTTCCAGG
>Ga0078972_1004978_pt1 | contig 34846 bp, 30 predicted proteins | sample YelNatPaOPGAMG01_FD_67568 | JGI IMG/M metagenome (GOLD analysis project Ga0078972, IMG submission 67568) | Hot spring thermophilic microbial communities from Obsidian Pool, Yellowstone National Park, USA - OP-RAMG-01 (SPADES assembly) (version 2) | ecosystem: Environmental > Aquatic > Thermal... | reverse complement strand
GCATCTGGAAGCGCATTGTTCAGCTGCGTGTCAGTGATGCACGTGCATAAACGGGCGTATGCATACGTACGAACAGGAAGCATCTGGAAGCGCATTGTTCAGCTGCGTGTCAGTGATGCACGTGCATAAACGGGCGTATGCATACGTACGAACAGGAAGCATCTGGAAGCGCATTGTTCAGCTGCGTGTCAGTGATGCACATGCATAAACGGGCGTATGCATACGTACGAACAGGAAGCATCTGGAAGCGCATTGTTCAGCTGCGTGTCAGTGATGCACATGCATAAACGGACGTCAAGTTCCCAAAGCAAGCTCTCATCAATAAACAGACGCACAAGAGGGCTTGGCGCAAGTGCCTCAATGTTGCCGATACCAGCGTTGGCAGTTGGGGCAGGTGCCGGCATCCCGCACGTTGGATGCGCCCAGCGTTTCACGTCCAACGCGAGCTGTGCGATCGCGAGCACGAGAAGGCTTCAAGTGTCCATTACTAGGCGAGATGCCGTATTAAGATGCATACTTTAGACCATGGCGTCAACAAGCGACGCGGTTTGGCCAAGTCGCTCACCAAGCGACAAGGCAAGCCCCTGGGTCTTGCTCCGGATCCGAACCGTGCCCTGGATCGTGCCATCTGCAAGGCGCTCTGCGCTGAGATTCGCCAGCACATGCTCGCCAAAGACACTCGTTGCGTACAGGTTTGCGGCCAAAAAACCGCTCTTGTTGTTCGCATGGCGCGGGCTCTGACAACGCATGTGCAACGTCTCGGAAACGAGCGCAAGTACTGCGTCGAGGCTACCCAGCCGGGAACGGATCGTCACCTTATTCTCCCATTCAAACTCTTCCCACATACTGCAAAATAGAGCCTCGTTGATTTCGCTTGGTTGCAGGTACTCGATGACATCGAGATGGATTTCGTGTAGAGCTATCACACAACCGGAACCGTCTTCAACGCCGCTGTTTGCCGCTGAACGTCCATAGTCGAATACGAGATTGCCGAATATCACTCCCGTATCCGTCGACGACACTTTTAGTGCCACACGTATTTGTTTGGACTCGTGTGGCCCCAGGACCAGCGGACTCGGTCGCTCGCACAGTCGCAAATCGCCCAGCGTAAATAACTCGACGCATACGTTCTGCAACAGGTGCTCCGTTTGGTTCAGCAACCACAGGTCTAGGAGGATGTCGAACTGGTGCATGGTGATCTGTGCTTCCACGTAGACGGGATCGCTGAGCCCCGACAGCGCATGCAGGTGGCGCAGATGCAGGTCGCGCAGCGCGGCGCGACGTCTCTGGTCACCGCACGCCGCGAGTTCGATGTCGTCCACGTTCGGGTCTGTAGCGGGAACGACAGCGGCCGGTGTACCAGAACGGCCAAGCGCACCGATACTCGTAGCAAATTGCGCTCGTTGGCCTCGGTTCATCGCCATACTGCTAGCACGTCGCGCTTGGAGCAGTCGGAAATCAACGAGCGCCTCCACGGGGAGCTGCTCATCGAGGGCGCGCGCTTTGGCTTTAGCATCCTCGGAGGCGCGGTGGCGTTTCAGCATCTCACAAAATGCCAGATGAGAGCTCTCCAACCAAACATGGTACGTGAGTGCATCGAGGCTGCCTTGCATGGCCTGAAGTAGCACCTGGAGGCATGATTGGATCCGCTGTGCTGTGTCCTCGTCGAGACGGGTGACGGTCTCCGCGTGCAGCCGATCCCGCCCGAGACGCAGCAGCGACGCGCCCAACAACAGCGCATAAGCCATCGCGCGGCGGCAGACCGCCGGGGTGCAATGCAGATCGGCGGCTTCCGACCTCACCTGACTGAGGCGCAGGGCGAGTTTCGTCAGCGCTGTCATAACAGAAACCCAAAGGAAGTGATCACCCTGCAACAACATGCGACGTAGTGCAGGCGTCGAGAGCGCATCCGCATCACGGAGCGTTACATAGCTACTGTCGCCGAGACTTAGCTCGCTGCCTTGAAACGCGTCCGCAGTCTCGGTTGCGTACGTTCCATCGGGGAGCACGCGCGGCCGCGACGACGTGTTCGTCACCTTTTTGGAGCTGATTGCTGTGCTGCTCATCGACGCCGACGCGCTCGTGGGCGTGGCTGACCATGCCCTATCCGCCAATTCTATGGGAGGCACCGCCATTTGCGAGTCCTCATGCTCAAGTTCAGTGGGAGCCAGCGCCTTGTCGCTGCCCGAACCTGTCAACGGCAGATGACCGATCTGCTGCGAAATAGCCGCAAACGCCTCCATGGCTTCGCTCGGCTTCGCACAAAACTCACAAAGTGTCCAAAGTACTCCACGAAAAACGCGGACAGCGCGAATCAGAGGTAGTGCAACCAGCAAATGCCGCAGCACGGGTTCGCGCATTTCCACATAGCGCTCACCGAGCTCTCGCAGAAACGAGACTACATCGAGTCCAGCGAGGCCAACTGCGTCTCCCATAAAATCCGTAAGTGTGCCCAGGATCTTCGCGGCAATTTCCGGATAATGAATTACGGACTGATGGATGGCTCGAATGAGCATCCGCCGATAGTTCAGCGCTGCATCGGAGGCAGAATCCTCCGCGGAGATATTGTCCGCCAGTCGATGCAGCTCCTTGCGCAAAGCAGAGGCCACTTCCTCTACATTTCGAGGCCCGATCATGTCCATGACAAGATCAAGCACACGCTGCCGCACATGCAGGTCCGGGGCTGAGAGCGCTCGCAACAGTTCTGTGAGCTGTTCCTGAATGATCGGGGCGAAGTGTTGCCTCAGGTCTGTTATACGATCAAGCAAAATGAGCTTGACGTTATTGTCGCTCTGCGTCACAAGCAAGTTACAGTACGTCGATACGGCAGCACGAACAGCTGTAGGCGCTGCACTCAATCGGACCAGCACCTGCGCTGCCTCGAAAGCTACAGATGCATTCGATGACTGTAGCAATGCGAAAATGAGCTTCACGAACGTGCCTCTCTCCGCCAGTTCATCTGTTCGAAAGCGGCGCACAAGTTCTAGAGCGGCAAGCTGCATAGGTTCACTCCATGAAGGCAGCTGCTCAGCATGATGGAGAAGGTATTTTGCAGCATGACGTTGATCCGCCTGAATCAATACCAGGAACGCGTTCCTTCGGCAATTCTGATCGTTTTCGTTTTCCAGATACTGTACGATGTGCTCAGCTGCGTCAGGTATGAGCTGCGGGAAACGTCGCTGTATCGCACCGATTGCCAGCAGTGCGTTACGGCGAACGTAAGCGTGACGGTGTTCGAGGTTTTGCCGAATAGCCGGCACGAGTGGCTCCAGTAACTCCGCCTCATTCAGCTTACAACAAAGACGTAGCGCGCAACCCCGCGAGTACTCATTCGGATGAATAAGCTCGTTTCGCAGTAAATTGCAGACCAAGATCATCTCTGGCAGCATCTTGCCGTCACGACCAGTCTTATCAACGATCTCGAGATAAATGAAACACAACTTTCGAAGCTGATTATCCTCGTTCGGTAAGACATATCGAATGACCGCCATGAGAAGCGAGCCTTGCTGCGTCGCAGGGATTTCACCGTTCAGCTGCATGAGAATGAGTACGCGTAGCGTTATGACCTTATCTGCGACGTCGGTGGACTCCAGCCCCTGACGCAGATCGTTCACCGTCCAAGCGGCACCTTGGGCAGCGAGCTTCCGGATTCGCGACAGCCCGAGCCCCAATACAGACTCCACCAGACCATCCTCCCCAGTGGCTCCGTCCTCGGAACCGTCACCAGACTCATAGCCGTTGCTTGCTGCAGCAGTTGCCGCTGCCGCCGCCTCGGCAGCTGCCGAGAGCACGTTTCCGACGAAGCGTTCCACCTTGGCTAACGCGCTGCCTTGGATGCCTCCTATTCTGCTGAGGGACTCGCGGGATAAGGCAGCAGCTGTGGATCGAGCAGGAAGTTTGGTAAGCGCTACTGGTACCCCAGGCAGGGCACCCGCTTCAGCAACGTTCGCATCAGACGCGGTCGGACCTTCCAGCGTGCTCTCCATAGCGCTGCCACCGAGACGCCGCTCGCCCAAGCTTGAGCGCAACAGAATCGGTACACCCTTCTCATAACTGATCAAGAGTGTGCATTGCTTCTCCAAAGCGGTCGTCATCGCAAGGACTTGCCCCAGCCAGTGGACGTCGCAGAGCGTCGCTGAACGGTGCGTACAGCTGCTGTCCAGCACCGACGTTCTCGCGCAAATGTACGAGAAACCGCCTGGCGATATGCGCGCGCAACGCGCTCAGTCACGACATCGATTGTGACACCTCATCGCTTACAGTGCATGTAGCGGCGGCGGCGGCGGCGGCGGCAGGGATGGAATATTTTTGGTTTGACAAAGCGATTCCGTGTAGCCTGGATCCTAGATGGCGGAATAGATATCGGTATTCGGCACAGCGTCTACCATGCAGCGCTCTAGCTCCCAGTTCCATGACCCATACCTCCTCTCGGATATGCTGGTCGTTCCGTACGTTCTATCGTTTCTTGGCACTGCCGTTTGGGTTGTGTTCCGCGTGAGTACAACAACTGCCAGTGGATACACAGGTGCCGCTCTCCGCGCATCATCGTCGGGGTTGTCCCAAGTCACAGACTAGTCACAGACTAGACGGCAGCTCTCAGAGAGGCACCTTGATGCCCAGTGCACGTGCTGGACATGCGCAATGACAGTGTACTCATGAAGCGCTAATCATCTCTCCAAAAGAAGCTTTTCGGAGTTCTGCATACTTAGCGGATTCTAGAAAAGACGATTCCCCAGAGATGGAGCAATCGTTTCTCTCAATATTGTACTCGAGCGCGACGAGAAAAACCTGCTTGCAGAGTCGTACGTTCGAGCATCCGAAGCGGCAGCGCACTTTTTCCATGTCATCTCCAGAACGGCCTCGACTCTGTGTTGCGAACGGAAAGCTGGGGGTGCCTCGATCCCGATCGTTTTAGAAGACGCTGCTTGCCCTGCTTTCCTGGGCAGAGTACGTGCCTTTGGTCGTGATCCAACGAATCGTCTTTACGGTCTCAGATTGGCCGCTCGCTCTCGTTCATCCACCAGAACCTGTTTCAGCTAGTTTGAGGAACGCCCTAAAGAAGGTGTCGTGCTTCCCGTTGGACTGGCAATCGTACGGAACGCCTCACGAGCACCCGAATACTTCCAATCAACCGCTTCAATATTAAGCAGTACAGAGTCCGCATCAAATACAAATTTGATAGGAAGACCGGCCAGCATCAGGGTACGTCCAGTCATCCGCAGCAAATTGCCGGCGTACTGGTAGACGCCGCTGCGTGCAGCCTCTATCGCACCGGTCAGGGTATTCCGTTGCATCACACCAGGACACCACTCTTCTACTTCGTACACTCGCTCGGCATCAAGTCCTCGCAGGCGTAAGCGAGGCTCCAGCCGCCCAACTTCGCGTATCTGGTTGAACGCGAACACTAACGCACGGTTGCGATCCGCGGAAACGTACATCCAGGCACAATTCTGGGTGCGAAACGGACACCACAGCCGATACATATCTCCAAACAGTACAACCGGAGCAACCTGCCGATACAATTCAATGTAGTGTCGAATCTCTCGGAGCTCATCCTCAGACAGGACACGCGGGTCTAATTCATACCCAAAAGTACCGCACATGGCAACCAGAGATCGCGTCTTCATCGGAGCGCTCCGCAGCGTCTGGTGATTCGGCACGGTGGACACGTGCGCGGCAATTGCCTTGGCGGGTGCCCAGAGCGAGGTGCCCGCCTGGATCCGCATCCGACTCGACGCATCCGTATTGTCGCTGGTCCATATCTGGGAGCTGTAGTACAGAAGGCCAGCATCGAAGCGGCCGCCGCCACCGGCACAAGTCTCGAAAAACACGTCAGGAAACTGCTCCTGAATACGGCCCAGTACTTCGTAGAGCCCGAGAATATAGCGATGCGCAATCTCGCCTTGTCGTTCAGGCGGATGCACTGCGCTGTAGACTTCCGTCAGGAACCGATTATTATCCCATTTGATATAGCTGATTGCACACGAGCTTAGAATCGTGCTCATGGTGTCGACGAGCCAATCGCGAACTTCGCTGCGTGTCAGGTCGAGCACCAGCTGGTTGCGGCCCATGGTCTTGCCGCGACTTGGAATATGCAGCGCCCAGTCCGGGTGCGCCTTGAAAAGGTCCGATTCGACGGAGACCATCTCTGGCTCGACCCAGAGACCGACCTTGAGACCCGTGGCGGTCAGCTCGCGAACCAAACCATGCAGACCGAAAGGCAACTTGGTCGGGTTCGGGTACCAATCGCCCAGGCCGTCCGAGGTGTCGTTGCGTCGGCCAAACCAGCCGTCGTCAATGACGATCATCTCAATTCCAGCACGTTTCGCTACCTCTGCGATCTTCAGTACGGACTCGTGCGAGAGCTGGAAATACAGCGCCTCCCAGGTATTGAGAAGCACCGGCGGGATGTATGTGCGGAACTGCGGCGGCTGCAGGCGATCCCGTATCAGCCGATGGTATCGACGACTCATCTCTCCGATGCCTTGCGCACTGTACGTAAGGATCACCTCTGGCGTGATGAATTCCTCATCAGGCTCGAGGTTCCAGTAGAAGCCCTGGGGATGAATGCCAATATTCAGGCGCGTACGCCCGGTCTCGCTCACCTCACACTCCACGAGAAAATTTCCCGAGTAGACGAGTAGCGCAGCGAACGCTTCACCGGTATCTTCGTTCGGCTCACCAGCAGAGATAATTGCGAACGGGTTGTGCTGGTGTGAAGAGCCACCGCGTGTGGAGCCGAACGAGGTCTGCCCGCTGCGCAGATGCCGTATCACCTGTTGGCGTTCTCGTGCCCAACTTCCGGATAACTGTGTCAAGTAGTAGTCGTCAGTTTCAAAGTCCAGCGTCGCTGACATCGCTCGGGTAATGATCACATTAGCGTCACCCTCGTTGCGAATGCGGCAATGACGAGTGATCACATCGTAATCATGCACAACACAGTAGATGAGCTCCACCACCAAACCGGTGACGTTGTCGACCATTTCCACAATTAACGTCGTCGCTTCGTGGACGTCCTCGGTGAACACAGCTGGCATGTAATTGGGCATCGGAATTTTGCCGCGACGGATGCGGTGGCGACGATACGTGAAGGGCGACAACGTGGATCCATCCTCATAGATGACACCAATCGAGGGAATGCGGTAGTCGCCAGTTCCGCTATCGGAGATTTCTAGCAGCTTCACGTTCTTGCTAATTGTCTCTTGATCCAACTTACCCCAGTTCACGACGGATGCTGTTGATTTCTGCCCCGAGTCCAGATCCAGCTCAGAAGCGGTCTGCATGAGCGATGGAGCTTGTTTGCCTCCGGCTGTGCTCTGCTGGACGCTCTGAGGTCCTTGTGGGCCCTCCGCTGCGCTACCGCTCACCATTCGAGCGGGCGCCTCCTTGGGAGCGCCCATGCTGTCGCGTTTCCCGCGATTCCAGTCGAGACGCGGACTGGTAATCACTGATGCCAACGAGTGCTCTGATCGCGACAAGTCCAGCGCAGGCGTCGAGGCGAACCGATGTAGCGAACCAGGTGCCGTGCTGCTCGCACGATCCGAGGCATCAACAAGCTCTCCGCCTGCCTCACCACTGGGTAAAATTGCTTGTGGCTGCGTTTCTGTCACCTTCTCCGATGCGGATTGACTGAGCGATTTCCCGCCGCGCTGCAGAGCGCGCTCCAAAACATCATCAGAGAGGTCCTTGTCCAGATCGACAGCCGAGCCTTTCATGCGTTCCATGTGCCATAATCGCCAGGAGGCGTTTTCGAGACGACGCGGTCTGCCGGTGTTCTCAAAGTCACCAGAGACCGCAGAATCATTCTTCGCGCGTGTGAATAAACGCCATTTCTGCTGCAGTTCTTGTTCAGAAGAAAACTGCAATTCATCGAGACCCATGGTTTGCATGATGTTCGGCTCCACGGCTGACGGAACAATGCCATGGGGATCAAATGGTCCTGGAACGTTGCCCAGGCTCAGGTATGTCAAGTTGTCATCCGTTTGGAGCCATGATCCATAGTAGAGATGTTCCAAATTCCGATTATCGTCGATTCGGAAAGCATACAACGTCTCGCGGGAGTAGAGCCGAAATATGCGTGTCGACGGATCGAAATACACACCAGGCCGGGCTAGCAACGATTGTTGGCTTGGTCGGAGTGCTGCTTCTGCTCCTGCGAGGCTGGACTTGCCATCCATACGTCCAATGGTGAACATTCCGGTGTTAGCGTTGGAACTCGACTCCAAAGCCAGATGCGAGAGCGCGGCGCCAACGAGGGCGGGATTGTTCCCCTGATCACCCGCTTGTTGATACACGCTCGATCCAGCAGCTTCGAGCATGCCAGCACGTTCTTTGACCTCGACCATGTCAGTTCACCTCTCGTCTAGTTCTTGCACAGTTGGCTAAAGGTGCGACGTGAGGTCTCGATCCTAGAACACAGGGTCAGACTAATATGAAGGCGCAGAAGAGCGCTAGTGGCGTATTGGATTCGTGTTTGCGTGAAGACTGCAGCGCGCCAGCAAGCGGTCAACGCGTGCGACTAGTTCCTGGTATCCAGCGTGACACAGAGGCGATCCTTAATCGAAAAGGTGCTCCTATTTCGCCGAACGTATGTCGTTCTTTAGGCTACCCAACGAGTACAACTTGACAGTGACGCTACGGCCGGGCTCTTTAGCGCACCTCAGGTTCTTCTTTTCGCGCACAAGCACTTGCCCTAGAAGCACTGTCTTCGACGATCAGAGGCGTGTCTATCCAGAATGCCTGAGTTACGCACCAGCACGAGCACGAGAAATACTTGCCAATACGGGTCCCTGTAGCCGGGTAAATCAAAGCTACCCGAAACGGTACGCTGAGCCAACCCAGTACCCACCGGAAGCCTTCACCACGAGACTGCCACTGTGCACGCTTCCAGTGGACAGGCGACGTCCCAAGCGAACCTGTGCGTAAGCCCCGTTCGTTACAACGTACTGCAAGGTGCTGTCGCCGGACGCCACAACCAAAGCTCTTGCCGAGGGCTTACCTGCCTCGAAGCACCGCCCTGGTGGCCGCGGCTACCCAGTCAGCAGCGCGATGCTCCGCGGCGGGCGGCGTTTTCTGAGCAGCGCGATCGCCGCAGCGGCCCTCATCCCGAGGCGTCTGTGCGTCTACGGTGGCGACGTCGCTGACTGGCCCGCGTCTGATCCGTATGCGATTTTTTTCATTGACAAAACGTTTACTTAGGCCAGCGTTCTCCGATTATGCGCTTTTTTGTTTCTTTCTTTTTTTTTGTGTAATAATCTGTATGAGATCGCCGCAGCGCATGTGGCTAGGTGTGATCTGCTGTGCGCCTTCGATGGCGTCTGTCCATGCGCATTGGTGTGCCTCAATCAAGGAGAACGCTGCGCTGCTTGCCCCATTCCTATTCATCGATCATTTTTCCAACTGTTAAGGGGTATATCTTTTATATTCGAAGCGTGACTGTAAGAGCTTATGGATACATATGTAGTTCTGGGATTCGTGGTCGTTTTTCCGAGTGGATCCTTCGACACTTTGAGGCAGCAGTTCGGTACATCATTAGAGTCAGGATTATTCGTGACGATCCTATAACGTGGGCTCGTAAAATCACCGATATCATGATCGAATTCATATGTACGAGCTTCCAAGCTTCTTTATTGCCTACATATAGAATGCTCAGAGCACGCACTCCCCAGGTTATTGATCGTCCCCTGTGGAGGCAACTCGTGGGCGCACCAAAACGCACTGCTGGATTGACGGGATAAAACAACGCGACATCGTCCTTAGGCGATGTGAAAACAAGCCTATGCCGACGTTTCACTAAAGTTGTCATGTATAAGGATCGATTTTGTTCGAAAGACTAGTTCTTCTGTCGTTTTTGCTTTCGATGAGATGGCATTCGATATCTGCTCGATACATCTCAGTGGATATGCTTCCAGAGGCTCCCGTCTCTTCTGTTTGAATTGGATAAGTTCTGGACTCGTACATTAGTCCCACGCACGGTCGCTTCGAGTGGAGCCTGCGTCACCGTATTTCGCGAAGGAAGCGTAGACAAATCGAAATGTCTCGATTTGTCCCCCAAACTCGCTTTTCGATTCGGTAAGTTTTGCCTCACGGAACACATCGCGTGTCACGGATCCTTTATCGAACAATAGATCATGCCCTTGCGCGTGCGCTAAGTGGATTAGTCGCCGAGTGCTTCGCCCAGAGAAAGCGCATGACCTGAAGGCACAGACTCTGCACGAAAGCAGAGTAAGGCGATCAGGTTCGCCTTCTGTACTCGTCGAAAGTATGCACTGATCGATTTTTTTCATTGACAAAACGTTTACTTAGGCCAGCGCTCTCGAATTATACGCTTTTTTGTTTCTTTTTCTTTTCTTTTCCTACTTTTTTGTGTTTTTTCAGTGCGCGGTGAAGTATCCATCAAACACCCTACCTCCATGTTACATTACCTATACTTCGTCTCGGATATTCTGGTCGTTTCATACGTCCTATCGTGTGTGCCTAGAACCTGCCTTTCTGTATCCGCCTTTGCACCTGAACCGCTCGAGCAGATAGTTCGTAGAGCTAGAACAGCATTTCTATACCATAGAGGGCGTCGGCTCGAGGGGTGCTTCACCCGACATAGAATCGGGTCTCGTCGTCGGTTTGTGCTCGGACAGTCCGCGAATGTAGGCTTGGCTTCGCTGCACGACACGCTGGAGAAACTTGCTGTTAGTATGAATCCTGGGAGCCGCCTCTCTCCTTCGTGATCATGCATGGAATGCGTCGTTGGTTGGCAACGCGGGTTTGTGCTTGACACCCACCAGTGGGTAGGCGCAGAAAGCGCACTGGGCCCGTGTGCGCATCCGATTCGCTGGACCTTATGCCTAGAAGGTAGATGCACCGATCGATGAGACGAGCGTTCACGCGCCGTACGTCATTGCTCGACGGAGACGTGTAGCTGGAGTTGTGTGAACACCCCAGCACGCCCAGGCGCCTCCGCTTCGAAAGGCTTACCGAGCCTGTATACAAAAAATGAAAACAGCAAGTAAAGCATCCATTGGAACATGCATCTTCGCATAAAATGTGTAGGAATCAGACACCATTGACGAAAGTCGTACTCGATCGCTCCCATCAACATTCCTCGACTGCTATTAATGGAGCTGGAGGGAACGAAGAGACGACCGATTTCTAAGCCCGATATAAGACAGACGGATTCTAATCTGTTCATAAAAAAGCCAGCATATGCTCGTGTTTATCATAGTGGCACGAATTCAAAACATGAGCGCATTCGTGCGTTCCCCCTGAATAGAGACGCTCCATCGATATCTGACTAATGCGCATCGCGCGCGTTCCGCATTGCCAGGGCGCAGCTGAATGCACCACGCTGAAAATCTGTGGTGGATACGAGAGGATACCGGGTAGGCGCGTCTGAATTCGGCATTTGTAGTTGTTGTGTGTTGCTGACTCTCGTCCAACGACTTCGTGCACCATGGAGGCAACGTTCACCCCACTTCTTTCCAAAGTATCAGGAAACCCTACCTCGCCCTCGAGTTCATCGACAGATGATCTCCCTGCGGGAGTTCTCCCCTATGAAGACTTCGACTTTGCGCCGTACCTTCAAGAGGTGAAGACGGAGGAGGATCTGCGGAAGACGTGGCGCGTATTCACCAAAATGAAGGATGTGCTTGAGACAGGGCGAAGGCTCGAGAACTTTTCTTGGCGCTTGTGGTTTGCGAAGCGTAGCCAGGGCGAGACGCTGGACGAAGAGGAGCTTGTTAAGGATCTCACCCAACTCGAGAAGTATGACCTTGACTTGCAGCGCGATCTCCAGCGCATGCGCCAATCGACGGAAGGTGTGCTGACAAATATTTTCACCGATCAGGAGAAGAAACGTTTCGAGGAACAAGAGCGTCGGGAGCAGCTTCGTCTGCTTCTAGAGCACCTGGAACGTCTGAAAGCCATCAAGGAGGAACACAGTTTGCCGGACGATGCGCTGGATAAAATTTTGAACCTTGTTGACGACGCTTTTGGGGAAATGGCTGATGCGGCGGCTGCTGCCCAGCAGCAGCAACAACAGCAGATCTCCCTGGACAGCAAAGCGCCCCGCGTCGTTCGCCTTCCGCGCTCTTACGCCGACGTGCTCGAGACCCTGGAGCGCATTCGAGCGGAGCTGGCGCTCATTCCGTCGTGCGTGGCGTTTGGTCACTCGTTGGAGCGCAATGGAGCCAATAACTTCCTGCTCTACCTCTTGCGAGAGCTTGTGGATAGTTTCATATTTACTCTAGTTGTACCAAAGGACGGCCCAATGCGTGAGGACTTCGAAGCGCTCGGGTGCCGTGTTGAGCTGTTGGAGACGACGGCTGAGTCGTTTGCGGATCATGTCAACAAGCTGGTGTCGAGTCACTCATTTCTGATTGCCAATACAATCATGCGCGCAGAAGCTGTCATTGCGGCGGCGAAGCATGGCACACCTTCTATCTGGGTGATTCACGAGGCCTGGCCTCAGGATCAGTTTGATTACTACGCGAAGCAAGTATTTCAAATGGCTCACGTCGATGGTGACCTCATCCGCCAGGGATTTGCAACCGCTAGTCGTATCGTTTTCCCTGCCCACGTTCAGAAACAGTGTTACGCTGGATTATTCGAGCCGCATCGGTCTCAGGTTATCTACAACGGCATACCATTGTCTGCCATCAATAGCTACCGCTCGACGCAGAATCGCGACCGGGTTCGAGCAGAGCTCGGCTACCAACCGACTGATCGTCTGGTTGTCCACCTGGGAACAATTTGCAAGCGGAAGGGCCAAATCTACACAGCACGTGCTTTCAGCCTACTGAGAAACGATCCGGAAATCCAGCAGTCAGGATACATGTGCAAGCTGCTCATGGTTGGAGCTCGTTTTATTCGTGACCATGAAATCGCCTATCAGCAGGAGATTAAGGCGGAACTCGAGGCTGCTGGCGCAATTCGCGATTGCACCATCCTCGAAATTCAGAAGAATGTTTTGCCCTATTATTTGGCCGCTGATATTCTGGTCGTGCCATCCTTGAACGAGGTCCTGCCGCTCGTGGTGTGCGAAGCCATGGCGTTTGAGCGACCAGTGGTGGCGAGTGCCATCGACGGCATCCCCGAGGCAATCTCAGATGGTGTCGAAGGTTTTCTGGTGCCACCGGCAGACGAGCAGAGCCTGTACGAACGGGTGAAACAACTCATTCTTGATGAGAATCTGCGGACGGTGATGGGCAAGAATGGGCGCAAGCGGGTTTTGGGCCAGTTCAGCTTCAGCGCGATGGCGAACAACTATCGCCAGGTTATTCAAGACGCTCTGAAGGACAAGCCCTCAGCGGCCGCTGCGGCCTTGGAGGCAGCGTAACAGAAAGGCGCCCCAGCCTCAATATAGTATAGGAAGTCAAGCTACGAGCGCTTCCGAACAGAGACATCCTTACGAGTTCCAGCCAGTGGATAAAAGCGGTGACGCGTTTGGTGGAGCATGCTAGCATGCCAGTGATCGCTCTGCCATATGCGGCTATGATTCCCGCTGTTCCCGAGAGATTGTGCGTACAGGCGCTGTACCCGCCGAAACGCGTCACCGAAACGTGCATCGCACGGACGTGAAATCGGTGACCTCAGGTTCGATGTACAATTCACAATTCTGTTCCATATTCGGAACACTGCTGTGCAAATGATTGAACATTGACGCGTTTGCCTCAGAGGTGATGTACATGCACCTGCAGCTGTCATCGTCGGGACCTGTGGGGAGTCTGATGCAATGCAGTGGACAGGAATCGCGTGAACAAGCTGCCGAGCGAGGTCGCCAGCGAGTTGTCGTCGTGAGAAGCTCCAACACACAAGCTGAGGCGATCACGGATGTTCGTCGCCCATTGATGCGGAGGGCGGAATCAAGTATTCTAACGGGAGACCGCAAGACGCATCAACCGCTTTCGGGGAATGTGCATTTGAGAAGAAGCTTCTGTGTCCAAGCGTTTTGAATGATCGAACGCTCCTCTCGCCTCGGTAATCAGGTGGGATCCGTGGATGGAAGGAGATTCAACAGGGTGTGAATGCGCTGCCCATGACCCTGGAAGAGACCCTTGCTCCTCTACTACCGTGCCGAATTCAAAAAGAACACTGAACAGGTCGTTTTGTGACTGCCTGTAAATTTTACGAGTTTCAGTGTAGAATAAGAACTTCGATATTCCAAGTACAACAAGAAGGGCTGGTGGATTCAAATTTAGATTTAGATTTCTCGGTCGTCGTCTAGGAGTGGAGTTTCGAACGCTTTGCATCTCGAATTCGTTGTGTCACCCGAATCAAGATGATCAGCGACGCCCTAACGCAAGAGTTCGTAGAATAACCGATATGAGTATCCGATTCATATGCACAGTTCTGTGCGATTCTCCTTGCGTTAAGTGCAGCATGCTCAAAACATGCATTCGTCAAGTTTCCGATGGATCTGTTTGATGGCTGCTCATTTTTCCAGCGATTAACGGCGCTAAATTAACGAGCAGAAGAGCTCGACGACGACCCCTGGTGATATTATCACAAGTTCATGCCGAAATTTCACTGGCCTTGTCACAGCAAATATTCTATCCCGTTCCAAAGTCAATTCATGCTCTTCATGTGTCCACTTACAATCGTGATGTGATTTCTGCAAGATACTTAGGTGAGAATGTGAATCCAGAGGCTTCCGTCTCGCCTGATTTTGTTGAGAATTCTCTTGATCTCGGACTTTGGTCATCGCAGCTATCCCTTTTAGTCGAGAGTGCGTCGCCATTTTGCAGGAAGCAAGCGTAAACCGATGCAACTCTCACGACATTTTTTGTTTCTCCTTGATTTTCGTTGCATTACTTGTTTTATCATTGATAGCATCGATTTTCCACATATGCTCTATCGAATGGCCCAAAGTTAGTTTGCGTGTCCAGCGGAGATTCTACTCGCCAAGGGGATCGCCCAAAAGAGTTCCATGATAGCACCATACGGCACCGAGCGCGGATATGGACCACGGCATTGCAGGGAACCTTTTCTTTCACATGCAGAGCAGGTACCGAGCGAAGACGCACGCTTTTGCATGCCGCAGGGCAGCTCTCGGAGAAGGAAGACCCCCGGTGGACGTACTGGCGAACCTGATCACGGTCAGGCGTCACCGCTGCGGAGGGCGTATCGTGGCTGCATACAAAGCATATGAAAATGCCATGCAAGGTGTAGATCGCTTCTCCCTTCTGTGCATGAAATTCGTCGGCAACAGCCGGATACTTCAAAGTAGAAGTTTCACGGTGTCATCAAAATCCTTCGAACGTTGTCAACGCAGTAGGAAAGAGAGGAGAGACCGACGCATTTAAAGCTCTAGATTAGATGAAAGAAAAGGAGCCGAATCGAGAAAGAGATTGTATAGGCTGATAATGATAATAATTGGAAGAAATCAAATCGTTAAAGTGTACGCCCGAGTTAGACGGCCTGTTCCATTGTACGTTGCCACGTTTAGATATTCGAGATACAAACATGAATCCATCGCACTCGTCCTCGTCAGGTCTAGGCGTATCCTCAATTAGCACCAGTTCTGGATATGTTTCAAGAAATCTTCACGAGTCATAGCAACTGTGGTAAATGAAAACAGCAGGCTCGTGTGCAAAGCCGCTGGTCCGCGTGTTAGGGACAGCGTCGCAACGACCCAGATGCGACGCCACAGCAGTTTCGTCATGAATTTCGACAACCAGTCATCGTCCCACGCTTTTACCCTAAGTATTCGACGCGAGAAAAGCAAGTTGCACGGCAAATACGGGATTCCAGGGAACGACTGAAGCCTCTGGGCGTAAGTCTCTGCGGGCTATACGTCAGACTGTACGCGAAAACCCATACCTTTTCTGTCTCGTTCACGGAGTGTTGTCTGGTTAGCGAGTTGCGTGTGTACAGCGCGTCGAATGACCTGGCTACTAAGAAGACCAGGACTCTGCTGGGGAGTCCACGGTCACGGTCTGGAACTGCTACGCTCACGGTTGCTCGAAAGCACGAAAACGAGACCGCTTCTGGTCAGCGCTGCTGCTTGGCTGCAATCGAAAAGCAGACTGTGCACGACACCGGGTGCTGCTTCGGAGCCTACAGCGCAAACCACTGTTATCCCCAGGAACGAGTGGACTCCAGAAGAAGACAAACTATTGCAGACTCTTGTTGAGCGCCATGGACCCCGCTGGGCGCTCATTGCCAAAGAGCTGAACTGCTTGCTGAAAAAGGGGCTCGAGCGCTCGCCATCGAGTTGTGCCATGCGTTACAAACGAACTCTGAACCCCAGTATCCTGCGAAACCCTTGGACTCCCGAGGAAGATGCAACTATACTGAAGCTCTACCGGGAAATAGGCCCGCGATGGGCCGAGATAGCTCGACGCATGGCTACGCTTGTGCAAGAAACCACAGATTCCACGGCCTCATCGAAGATTTACCAGCGAACGGACAAGCAGATACTCGACCGCTTTCGCGAAAAGCTTAATCCCCAACGCAAGTCCACCAGATGGACCTATGCGGAAGATCAGCAGCTGAAAGCGCTGGTCAAAGAGCAGGGCCCAGGTCGCTGGACAGCGATCGCTGCAAAGTTACCTGGACGTACCGCGAAAGATTGTCAGCTGCACTGGCGACGATGTCTCGATCCGCGGATATCTCGAAGCTCTTGGACAATAGAGGAAGATGAGAAACTGAAAATGCTCGTATCTCGCCACGGCAGGCGATGGGCACTTATATCGAAGCTCATGGGTAACCGCAGTGATATCCAGTGCATGCATCGATGGAGCAGCAAACTCGATCCGTCCATACGTCGCGGGCCTTGGACGCCGTTGGAGGACCAGGCACTCATTGAGGCGTATGCAGCTTGGCAGAAAAATACAATACGTGAGGCCTCCATTCGACAATTGCGGATCCGCGGACACAGAAACGTCTGGATCTGGGCAGCACGAGCGGTTCCGGAACTTCATGGGAGAAGTTCGAGTCAGTGTCGTCAGCGTTTCATGCAGCTAGCAGCATCGAGAAAATTGCCTCAAGAGCTTTTGAAGGATAACCGACACGAGAATCGAGCGACCTCATGAACACAGTGGAAGCGTGCTTCGTGGCGTCTCGCTGTTTTTCCCCGTGACCCTTGCCGCTGAGGCAGCGCGATTCGCTTAGGCCCGTAGAAGTTCAGGTACTGACGAGTGCACAGCGGAAGAGCTCGCTTGAGGCGCCCTGGCCGAGCGCTGGCAACATTGCAGAGACAGACGCAGATATCTCGTACAACCCAAAGCATATCCGACACTGAGCGTATGTGTGTTTCACATCTTGGGGCTTGGACTATGGATGCCCCTCCTCATTATAGCTTTCTGGAAATCGTGCAATGGAGAACCCGGTACGAGCAGAAGAGTCTTAGAACGCGCATCGAACTTGTTGCAAGAATGCAATGACAGTTTTGCCGGAGAGGTGTATGTTCCTGGTTGCTATGATATCAAATACGAGGCCATTTCTCTGCAAACTTTTTTCAAAGTTTGGTATCCTTGGGTCGCTTTCATGGTTCGATCACACGACTAGCCGCATCCGCTGTCAAGAACTCTGTACCAGGGGGTCCGTAGGGGCTGATTACGCGCAATAGTTGGGCGGGAACGCCTATGCTGTGCAATCCAGGAGACATGCTGCCCTAGTCGAAATGTACATAACTGGGGTATCCTCTAGGGAAGCTGTCGTACACGCGCATATCCTTGGTTGATGTATGATGTCCGATGGCATATCCGTAAAAGTTTTGCGGATCGTATCATATAGCGTGGAGAGCACGCCAAGTCCACTGGCTAAAATTGACCTCTCCGAGAAACGTTGCAGCGAGCATTACTGCACTCATGGACGGAATGGGCACGAGCAGCAACTGCGTTCGACGCAGAAACGGTAGAATATCATAACCAAGCCAGCTTATATACCAAAAGTATGCGTTACTGAAAAGGTAGAGCGCGCAGCTTGCAAAGCGGCTACGGACCAGGAAACGTAGGAGCACACCCTGCATCACGTACAAAGGCAGGAATACTCCTCCAAATAACGCGTTGCAGTAGACGTCCAGTGCATACATCCATTCCACACGCGGCGACTCGGGTTCCATCCAGGATTCTGAAGAATAGCCTGCAGTGGGATCGGCAAGGAAGCGGTTCGCAATCACGACGTAGAGACTACTGAACACCAGGGCGACGATACCAAACCAGAGAATAGTTTGCGAGGCAGCCAGGCGGAACCCAGCCTTAACTGACCAACCAGAGTAGACGAGCCCATACAAGAAACAAGTCATGAAAAAAGACGAGAGGAAAAGCACAAGAAACGCTGGATCGTCGCGGCTCCACTGCTTCTTCGTTCGCCGGTGATAGCGCGTCGCGCGGTATAGTTTCGAGGGTGCCAATGACGCCAGGCAGGTCATCTGGTATACCGCATAGTCCCAGTCCATTTGCGACCAGTTGAGGGCTCTGGAGAGATATCTCCTTCCAGTTTGGCTCCATGGTCTACTCATAGAGGCACCCTGTTTCCGAGACGATGCGAGAAACAGGTGTGGATCACTGCGCATGAAAGCGAGCTGGTTGGCGCCTAAATGGACTCGCACTCCATACCGTTGCGACGCAGCGCAGCGCGTCATACCTTAAGCCCGTGCTTCTGAAAAGTATACGCTTGTGTGAAACGTATAGAGAGATGCGGTAGAGTTAATCACTGAAGAGCGCTTTGCACTTCATTTTTTGTTCTTGTAAGAGTTTTAGAAGGGCTGCGAACGGCTACGCGTTCTCAGTCGCAATTCGAAGCACTAGTGCGAGTTTAGCGAACGCTGTCCCGTCTATGCTCTTGTCATGCGCCTGCGGAGAAAAGTGGTCTACGTATCAACCTTAGAATTGGGGCTGAGCTCTGGAACCGGAGAATTATCTTGTACGAACGTTTGCGAGGTCCTTCTCTGGTGCTTGCCTGAGCGACAGCGCAGCTACTTCCCGAGCTAGCGTGTTCTCCTGGATACTGCGCTTTCAGCAGCCTTGCGTGTAACGTGAGGTTGCGAGGTTCGGGTCTGGTGCTTACCCGAGTGACAGCCCAGTTTGCTCTCGTTACAGCGCATTCTTCAGGGCTTTTTTGTATCCCGTGCGGGACAGTGGAACGCGAAAGGTCACTCACGCTCCGCAGCCTTACGCCTCCTGCTACAGAACAGAGGTTTGATGCGACATTCCGCCCTGTGTGTCCAGAAGCTGCGCGTATCGCAACGCTCGCGACCTTGTCTGTTCGCCAATGGTCACGGGAGGATGGTCCCTGCAACCCGAGTACCAACGAAAGTCGTAACAACAAACTCGTGGCCTGATTCCAACTGGAAGCAAGTGCAGTCTTTGTTTCGAGGATTATGGTCCGAGACGGTGCGACCGCAGCAGTGCGCTGATGATCTCTATCTTTCCGAGCGGCGACGACGACTCGAAGTCTTTGCACGGCGGTCTCGCAGCTGCCTCAAGGCGTGTTGTAACAGCATGCGGCGCTTTGTTCGTGCCGCTGTGTCTTCGCCGCGCCAAATGATTGCGAGCTCGCGCTGGAAACATAAGCTGCATGAATTTGACGTCATTCTAAGGTACTTGGGAAAGTTGCTTTCCCATGTAGACGCCCGTACTCGTCAGTTTTGGATCAAGTTATTTGTAGTGCAGATGGAAGAAGAAATTCTGGAGACGACTGCGAACATAGAAAGCATTGTATCACTTGCACCATGTCGAGCGGTGTGCTACGAATGGCTTCTACGCGTCGGTGCATGGCGCGAATTTCGCACTTCGCTGCTGCGCCATCAAGAAGGGCCAATCGACGCTATATGCTCATACAAGAAGGCGGTTTCGCTGGTTCCAGGCGACGGAAGAGCCTATTTCGCTATTGGATGCGCGTTGCGTTTGGTGAGGCACGCTTTGCCGAGTGCTCCAGGCGCTCACGCAGCTGCATCGTCTTCACTGACTACCGGAAAGCTGCCGGGCACCGAGGAACTGGTCTGGCTCGCTCGAGGATACTGGTATATACGCGCATGCCTCGCGAGCACTCGCCAGCATTCAGACGCTCGAAAGCGCTTAGTTGGCCTTGTTCGCAGATCTTCGACCCTGGCATCTATTTTGCTCCCACAGAGTAGATGCTCCGAGAATCGTAGCGGTATGGGCGAGCTCAATTCGTACAGAGATTCTGCTGACGCTTCCACATGTCTAGGCAGTGCTACAGGAGCGGCTGCGCGTGGCGCGTTGCTCGCGCGCCCGGCAGCGCACCTCCTAGATGCACACTGCAGTCTCTTGACGAACGCTTTTGATCAGATTTGCGCCTGGTTCGAGGAAACAGCAAACGAACTGACAGCTGATAACCACGATTGTCCGGCGGTGCACCTTATCACGGCGGTGGTGTTTAGCCACGCTGATGCCGGAGCTGTGGGACCAATATGGCGACTGCTCCGCACGTGTTGTTTGAGCCAGTTACAGGCCGGTGCAGGGATTCTTGCTGATTACGTCACAGCGCATCGAGATATTGTTGAGCAGGCCCCGCCGGGCGCTGTCGTTTTTCTGCAGGCTTGTAGGGATCGTTACCTTGCGCACGGTTCCGCGAACGATGCCGTAGCACAAAATGGAGCGCTCACGCTCCTCAGCCCGGCAGTGGTTGCTGCGGTGGATGACTTTTGCGACACGCTCGAGCTCTGCAACGACCGGTTTTTGCCTGCACCTATCTCCCCAGATATTTCCACGAGTTCGAAAACAAGGTATTTGCGAGCTGCACTGCCCGAAGAGCGCGTATTCGGGGGCTTCACTCCAATATCGCAGGTATACGCGAATATAGTTGACTTTTCACATGATCGCTCTTTTGCTGAGGATGCGACACGAGTGCTGGGTCACCTGCACCTGTCGACATCTGCCATGCATGCAGGCTATGCGTGCGCGATGCGCTTGAGGAAACTTGAACATTTGGTCACAAAGCTCCGACGTCAAGCGCCCCGGCAGCCGCTGGCATCGACGGGTGCACTGCACACTGGGTGATTTGCGTCGTATGCAGGTTGCTTCGTCAATCGCCTCACGGGCGGATGGAGCGTCTCGTTTGCGTGAGGTATCATGGCGGCGTCTCCGATATCGAGCTCTGCTAGACAAAGGCGTTTGGATCTGGTGGGTGACTGGAATTCGGTGACGAAAACGGTATGACATGAATTTGGGGCGCCAGTCGAGCACATATGGGACTTTTCGATGACCGCTCCCCCCCAGAGCAGTATGATCTAGTTTTGCGCTCGTGGGTATACCCTGGACATCGTGTAAGCGTTGCTCATCAGAAGAAGCGCGGGATATGCTGTTGGATTGTGCGGGATACCTGATTGTCGACATCGAGCGCGCTCTAGAAAGGTACGCTATGACCGGTCGTGTAACGCTCCTTCTCGCAATTGGCCAGGGGAGCTCCGGCGTATATCGCGTCGCTCATCCCAAATATATGTGACTGTTCACGATGATAGCCCATCATGGGGAACTTTTTATCCACTGCTCGGCCGTTCACTTGGAATCGAGCGTAAGATGCTGCTGTACGTGATCCATTTGTGAGAAAGTTCCCGTGCATGTCCTAGTAACTCTGCAGCTGCTGGTGGTGCTTCAGGAACATGTTGGGTTAGGATTTGGCCGAACGAACGTTCGGAGAGGACGAAAATCGATAGCTTTATGGAAGAACTTTAAAGGATGAGAAGCGCATTTGAAACGATCGCGCGTTTCCGCCTTCTTGGTACAGCGATATGCTCACCTTGAGAAGAGATATCCACGGGTAGCTACGGCCACATGCAAACAAGGGCGGCAACTCGACCAGTTTGCGCACGAGATCCTGGGCGCATGCCTTCACCGCATAAACTCATGCTTCACTTTCTAACACGCTCCTCTGACTTTTTTCCATGGTCTAAATCCACGATCCTAACCAGATTTCCTCTGGAGGCGCTCACGCCACAACGGAAAACGAAAGAGACCTCAGTGATTCCATTCTATGGCTGTTCCATGAAATGACGCACTTGCCCACGATCGGAGACTCTGTCGAGGGAAACGCGAATTATACAAGGAGGGCACTCAAGGCCACGGTTTTCCACGGCTGGCGTACACAATCCGAGACCCAAAAAGTGGAATGGCTGAGGTGGCTATGGGCAGTAGCCGCAAGCTCCCGAGCACCTGCAGATTCTTTTAGTCCTTCGACTCAACTTTGTTTCACCATTGATATATTGTATAGCAGGAGATCGAAATCTTTACGCAATATACCGTTTAGACAGCAGACGGATCGCATTTAGGATATATATGTTCCTTTACGAACAATGCAAGGAGGACTGCATTCCTTTTTCAGCTCAGTCATACCACAGTACTCCGATGGCCCAGGGACTCCGAAAGAAAGAATTATGTGCGCTGCGCTCTAAAAAACTGCTACTGTCCGAGCGTGCTCGTAGACAATGGTAAAAAAATTGCCCGATAATCACCCCACGAAAAGCAAAAGTGGCGGTAGATGCACTAATAAGCGTCTTTGTTTCTCAACTGCCAGTTCATGTGATCCTGAAACACTGGGATACAGTCGCAATAAAAAGTCGAAGATCGCGCTCGGCAATTTTGCATAGACATCGCAACCACAGCTTTCCTGGTATTCAGCGATCGGTTTGAAGTAGAGGGACGTCGGTTTGGTTTTCAGTCGATTGAACTTGCTTCGAACGAAACAATCAGAGCGCCCTTGGATATTCGAGGAGACAGGCACCCATTGTATGTACGATCGAACTCTAAGAGAAGAACAACATTATCCGTTCGAGCTGCAGTGGATTCATTCGGCGGCCTCAGTTTCGCTCATAGAGACGGCTCATAAAACAACGCCCAGTACTCGCTCGAATCATTGAAGACTTTTCCCTGACGTTTGGCGATGTGCTTCTATTGGACATCATGGCACCCCATCATTCCCCTTGCGTTCGAGCTTTTTGCAGATTGTATTGAGGTAGGGCTGCTTTTCATTCTTCCATACGCTCCATGGTTTATCCCCATCGAAGGAGCGTTTTCTGTGGCAAAAAGTAATGATTGCTTCGCTGGGTGATTCCTTGAACCTTTGATCACGATGACACCAGAACATATCTCGTTTTTCTTCCACAAAAGCTTCACCCTTGGAAACGTCCTCATGTAAGGGCTTGAAGGGACGTTTTCATTTTCAAAAAGTAAAAAATCCAAGGGAGAGCTGTGTACATGGAACTGGAGGATCCTGGAGGACCGGTGTCGCCGGTTGCACGAAAAACCCGCAAAGCAGAGCCAAGCAAACAGGAACAGGCGAAGACAAAGAAGGAAAGGCCGGAGGCCCAACGCCAGATCCTGCAAGAAAGACGACTGTACGACGAGATGGTGGTGAAAGCCTGTCTTCTTAAGCATATCAAGGATCCCTAGAGGGAAAAGTTGCGAGACGGTATCAGCAAAACGTGTCGACTCGTACTCCAAGAGTACCGTCAAGGCGTCGTCAGTACTGATGCATTTGGCGAGGGAGATGTACGAAGACGTGGCGCACATGGAAAAGGTCGAGGTTCCGGAAGAGGTTTTCGACAAGACGTTTATTCGTCACCTGATGCTTGGTACAGAGGAAACGCGGAGGGAAACTGAGCTACTGCATGCCCTCCACGAAAACTTCGTGGAATTCCGCTTCGAGGGTACCCGATGCAGGGGTGACCGGGATATTTACACATATGGGGCGATGAAGTACATCACGAACCTGAAGAACCATTTGACAGTGAACCTCGAACGTTACATGATACGCGCCTTGTTTGCACTCTACCCGGGCATCTGTCCCAAAGGAATATCAGCGATTATCAATGGCATCACGCACGATCGCAAGCTTGAAGATGACATCGAATTTGTCGACAAGAAGGCGTCAAACCAGAGCACGAATAAGGTGTCCGTCATCCGTGCGGATTTACAAGAGCACCGTGCAGTCATGGGGCTGCCGAATCCAACAGACAAGATATCAGAGTTGAGAAAAGATAAGGGAAGATACTATCGCCTCGTCCTGCTGTATTTCGTGGTTTTGGACCGAGAACTCGAACGCAAGGCACAGGTGAAGCTGAGTGGGGGAAAATGAAGAGTGGGAGAGACGGAAGGCTTTCCATATGGGGAAGCGCTTCTACGTCGTTCTAATGTGCACCATCAAGTCACATTTTGTGACTATCGACTCCGCAGTCATTCATGGCATCATGAAGGAGATCAGTCCGGAGTTCGATGTTAGCAGGGAGGGATTCTCCGGTGAAAACCGGGAGACGTTCTGGAAGAACATCTTCGATTTCAAACGTCTGAGGGTGAGCAAACAAAAGGTACTCACTGGGATGATCGAAACCGATGGAGTAGTCATGTGTATACACTATCGGCGGTTGAAGAAAGATCGTCCAATCCCCGCCTCGGCGAACCATGAAGATGAGAAGGAGGCGGATCCTGCGAAGCAGGAAGCGGAGGATAACGACTTTGTTGTTGACGTGACGAAGCATGAAGATGAGATGGAAGCGGGTCGTGCGACGCAGGAGGTGGAGGATAACGACTCTGTCGTTGGCGCAACGAAGCATGAAGAAAACAAAGAGGAGGATCCTACGACACAGAAAGTGCGGGATAACGACTTTGTCGTTGGCACGGCGAAGGATGAAGATGAGAAGGAGGCGGGTCCTGCGACGCAGAGAGTGCATGCGAACGACTTTGTCGTTGGCGCGGACCCCGGAAACACGAATATCATCACCATCCCTGCTCCCAAGCGTGCGGAATATGGTACTGATGGCAACTTATGTCAGAAAGACATGCGACTTTCGAGGTTCTCGAGAGCGAGATACTCTCGAGAATCCAGTATAATGAAAGCAAGGAAGAAAATCGAGACGTGGAATGCTAGACTGAAGGAGTACCTGGAAGTTTTGAGCGAGGTGACGAGCCGAGGAGCGGACTTTAAAGCTTTTCGGAAATTTATGAAAGTTCGCGTTGCTCATTGGGATGCACTGTGTGAGGAGTATACAAATCCGGATGGGCTCTTCTGCGAACGAACTTGTATTGCCGGAAGCAGCGCGCATTCGCGAACTTTTTCAATGAGTTGAGCGCCCTGAAAGAGGATGAAAGTCAGAGGCTTGTAATAGCGTACGGAGCAGGGCGCTGGATGACCCAAAAAGGAACTACACCAGCTCCAACGACAAGAACGTACAAAGAGTGTGCACGGCGTTTTGTCACAGTACCTGTAGATGAGTTCCGAATATCGTATACACACCATGAACTGGGACGTACACTTCAAAGGGTCGAGATGGAAAAGTGCCAGGGGAGTCCTGAAGACATAGCAAAGTACGGACCGCTGCCGGAGGTGCAAATGGAGAGGAGGACAAAAGTGCGAGGGCTACTCGCATTCGTAAGTACAACCAACGACGGCAAGAAACGTATGGAGTTTGTGAACCGAGACTTTAACGCCGGCATCAATATCAGGAGATGCGCGGTGATGGAGAAAAGGCCTCCACAGTAGACAAGAGAGAATTTTAAAGGACAACCGCTCAAAGTGGAACTATATGAGAAACAATTGGAACCAGTCGTAAGTGGCCGATCCAAAAACACCGGGAGGCGTCTGCACGTCAGTTCGAGACTGCTTGTCTAGGGCGGGTTTATCGCCACCACTGTACACCGCTGGCGGCGGTCGACTTTTGGAAGGTATTCGCTAGAGGTGCTGTTTATAGGGCTCAAGTCTCTGAAGCGAGATGCTTTCACGACCTCTGCCGCTCCAGACGAGAGAAAAACAACGATAACTTCGGGGCCGGAGAAGTGTTGACATGAAGGCGCTGCACGTGGCGGAGAAGCCTTCAGTTGCACGTCAAGCCGCAGCTGTGCTTGGACATGGTCGCGCGGAGCGAAAATGCAGCTGTTCTCCATATCACCCCAACTGGTTCTGGTCTGGTGTGTTCGAGTTCAGCGCCAAAGACGGGACGCGCTTCGTGGTCGACGAGCAGGTCTTTACATCTGTGAGCGGTCACGTCGAGGAGCTAGACTTCGTCACACCTTATCACAAGTGGAGTGCCTGCGAACCAGTGGACATATTTCGGCGGGACCTGGTGCAAACTCGCCGCTTTGTGCCGGAGAGGAACGCAAAGGTGGCGCAGAATCTGGGGCAACTGGCCCGTACGTGCCAGTACCTTGTGCTCTGGCTTGATGGCGACTCTGAAGGCGAGGCCATATCAGATGAGGTGCAGCGAATTTGTAAGCTGCCTCCTAGCATGGTGTTCCGTGCCCGTTTTTCGGCAGTAACGCCCAGGGACCTTTTCCGAGCCTGTGCTACGCTTGACCGGGTGAATGCGAAAGTTGTCGAGGCCGTATGGATTCGTCAGGAAATTGACTTGCGTGCTGGGGCCGCATTCACCAGGTGGCTAACGCGGCACATACAGCGCCATTACCCACAAGCGCTCATTTGCACATCTGCAATTGTCGCCTCGCGGCGTAAGGGTGCCTCTGGAACTTCCAACTTAGGGCGGAACGAACGCCTGCAGGGGAGCGGTGTTTCTTCTGCTGACGCTGCTGTGGTGAGCTACGGACCCTGTCAGTTTCCGACACTCGGCCTTGTCGTGGATCGCTACCGCGAGCGGCGCGAATTTCAAACGAAGCCCTTCTGGACGATTCGCATGCGTATTCAGACGACTGGCGATCGAGCCAGCGGGAATCAAGTCGAGCTTTGCTGGGACCGGGCACGCATCTTCGACCGCTTTATTGCATATGTCCTTTTTCAGAGGCTCCACGATGCGGTACGGTTGCCAGGCGCCTTACGCATGATCGCTTGTGAGAAGCAACCAGCTCACCGAAGTAGACCGTTGCCGTTATCGACGGTAGAGCTCCAGAAAGAAGCCTCCAGAAAACTCAAGCTATCTTCAGCGCAGACTATGGAAATAGCCGAGCAACTCTATCAACAGGGCTATATATCTTACCCCCGAACGGAGACGGATCGATTCCCAACAGACGATCGTGGTATATCGAACCTCAAAGCACTCATTACCCTGCAATCTGAAGACCAGAGATGGTCATTGCTAGCAAAGCGGCTGCTCGAAACCGACGACGTATCACGTGGTGGGTTCAAAGCACCGCGCGCGGGCAGCCATGATGACCACGCGCATCCACCTATTCATCCTACCAGCGCTGCACCGCCCGGCACCCTGAGCGGCGATGCCGCCCGACTCTATGAGTATATCGCTCGCAGATTCCTGGCTTCATGCTCTGCGGATGCCAGTGGCGAACGCACCATCTGGCGTTTCGCCGTCTTTTCGGGTGCATCGGAGGCGCGTACTGAAGCACCACAGGAGACGTGCATGTTTCCCGCGAACACGGTCTTAGAGACATTCACGAGCAAGGGTCTTCGTATCACGAATCTGGGCTATTTGGAAGTTTTTTCTCCATATGAGAAGTGGTTGGAAAGCACTTTGCCAGGCGATTTGGAATGCGGTGCTGCGGCTCCAGAGCATTTTTGGCTGACGGAGCTGCGTCTTGAGGAATCGATAACAGAGCCCCCCGCGCTGCTCTCTGAGGCGGATCTCATCGCTGCTATGGATCGCCACGGCATCGGCACCGACGCGACGATTGCAGAGCACATTAAGAAAATCCAGGAACGTCATTATGTGGTGAAACAAATCATAGCGGAGGAGCGGCGCCGCCAGTCTCATCGAGCCGGAACACAGGTGCACGATGCCGCCGCGAACAGCAGCGACGAGTGCGATGCCTCACAAGTGACGTCTCGGGCACACTCTGCGACGAGAACGCGGGAACGTTGTGGGCTCGTCTCAAGGAGCAGCGTACAGCGTTTCGTGCCTATGAAACTGGGCCAAGCTCTCGTCGAAGCATTTGAAAGCTGTCACGTGCATTTAGCGCGCCCCAACCTTCGTGCTGAGCAGGAAAGGCGCCAAAAACTTGTCGCCAAAGGAGAAGCCTCTGGGTCAGAGGCACTGGATGAACTCCTAACGTCTTTTGCGGAAGCGTTCCGACGCCTCGTGCTCGAACGCAGCAAGTTTGATGCGACGTTCTGCAAGTTCTTTCCGAAAGCAGAGCCTCCTTCGCTTTTGCGTGCTCCTGCCGCTCTAGAACTCACTCAGAGCAGCGTAAGACGTTCTTGTGTTGTGCCCACGGACGAATCGAATGCGAACGAATAAGACATATTTGAGCGCAACATGATGCACAGGCATCGCTGGATTCAACAGTACCGCGACTCTGGTTCCTGTGGGCATGTGTCGCTCAGGTTGGTGCCGCCCATGCGAACGATCTGCTGAGACACTTCAGCACTGATTCTCACTCTTGCATCCATCGCTCGCTGCAGCGTCGCCTTTTGCGAAGCTTCAAGTCGCCCAAGGCGACGCATTCTGAGCAATGCTTCCGAGTCGTTTTCGGCATCTGCGCTAATTATACTTGCGACGGTCTTTACGAAGGCTGTAAAGGTCATATACCGCAGCTAAAACATGATCTCTGGAGTTTCGGTCATGTACTCGAAGGGAACAATTTAATGCCGGCCCCGCGAGGGATTCACTGCGACGTACGAGGATTCTATCGTGCTCTCAACTGAAAAAATCTTTCGAATGTGAGAAATCGCATCCTCCGTTCTCACAAAAGCACCAGCGATATTCATGTCGAGCCAGAGTATCACTGTTCCAGGCTTGATCGCAAGAGAGAGGCGTAGTTGGGTACCAGTCAGGTCAGTTCAACGCCAACCGACGCCGTCGTAGCCTTCCAACGTCACCTCCACTTCTCAAGAACTTCAGAGAAAACTCTCATTCATAACCGACTCAGAACGGGATGCCCGAAATGCGACGACGCAAGTGTCTCCGTCGACACACGCACTCGATGACAGCTGCCTTAAGTTTCGAGGACCGGCGTTCGCAGTCCCACCGCGATGCGCCCAGCGACTCCTTACTCCTGTATGGTAACCTCAACTTCCACACCGGGCTCGATAGAAACAGCAGTAATACTTTTCACAACGTCAGTGGGCGCTTCAAGGTCAATAATACGTTTGTGAATGCGCATCTCGAAACGATCCCAGGTGTTGGTTCCCTCTCCACACGGTGACTTGCGCGTCGTGATGCGCAGACGACGTGTCGGCAGCGGCACTGGACCTTTTACTCGCATGAGCCGCCCCTTCTCAGACGACGCACCTGATGACGCTCCCAGCAGCGCGCCATCGACTCGCATCTGAGAGCGTTCCGCGCGAGAAACTGCTCCCTTGCTTTTCGCGCCCTGAACAAGATCAAAACAGACCTTTTCCAGCGCTCGCACGTTTCTCGAAGCTAAGGTGATCCGTATTTTATGAAAAGGCTCCGATGAAGTCTCATAGCCAGGCTTCTTTGCCGGTCCAAACCCCACTCCAGGAGTCGCCATGGTTTCCGAAACAACGTTTGTGTCCGCGCAGCCTAGTCGCCAGCACAGGTTGCAATGCACATTTCTCTACGTACCTGCGGCAGGTGGCGCTCGGACGACGGCGGGACGAGGCGGCGAGAATAGAGACAAAGATGTCATCGCGATCTGCGTGGACATGAGCCGGCCCGCTCGCACTGGAGCAGTGAACTCTGCGGCAGCACTGGTGATGCCCACGAGGACGACCTGCCGGTGAAACGAACGATGTGAATGGCAGTACGCTGAATGCCTGCCAAACACATGGACGGCTTCGTGCGTATGTAAGCGCATATGCTGAGCAAACGTCGCTTCCTGTCCGGATATCGTCTTTTCGGACCCGTTTGAACATCCGGCTGTTCGGTGGACACAGGTTGCGGCGCGCTGTACCGCCGCTCAGACAGCCACGAACATCGCATCGTGCGTCATTGCAACGCTCGGGAGCAGCGTATCATAGCCGGTGCAGCACATGAGAGGATTCCCGCTCGATAATACCGCGCTTCGATACAGGAGCGCCTGCATCCGAACGCCAATCGATTCGGGGACGCTGCATTCACCGGCTTTGCCAGCATAGCAAAATGCTGTAATTCGCGAACATCCCCTACAGCGCCCGCTCTTACAACGCTTTTAGAGATTGCCACGCTGACGACATCGCCGGACAATGACGAACCTCGTTCAACGCGCCTGCCAGCATGGGGCGGCGGCGAGCGCGCACGCCCCAACACGTTTCGCTAAGGGGGGGTGCCTTAGGCAGGTCTTCGAGCGGCGGTGGCGGCGGTGGCGGCGGCGGCGGCGGCGGCGGCGGCACACGTCTATATCCATGGTGCGGTGCATCGCGGATAGCTGAGCTTCAACTGCAGACTTTCGGTGCCATGTTCGTGTACGCAGTACCGAGGAGCAAGCGGCGAGCTGCTGATGATATCAATTGCCTGGGGAGCACAAGCTCTAGGCTTTGGAGACTCAATGCTGGTGTCGAGGGAGTACCGGAATGGCGAGTTTCTCGCTTTGCGCAGCATACCCGCCCACGCACGACGCTTCTTTGGTCGCATTCATGTGAACGACAAAGTCAGCGTTTGAAGCCCGTCACGAAACTTTCACTGGAGGGTGCTAAAGCGACGTGCAATTTGCAAATAAATGAGGCGAAAACGCGGCAAAAGAAGCAGCATTTGGGTGCTTTCGCGGGGAGGCTGAGCTCCAGCCTCGCCGTTATCATCCGTTTGTGGAAGGTATTGCGACGGACTGTTGGCCTCGAGCGTTGTTGCGCGGCGCTTCGTCTTAGCGGGGTGTCTCTTTCCATGGCGTGCGCAGCGGCGCCGCAAGGTGCTCTGATAGGATCAGTCGTAGCAGCTGCACGGACGGTACCAATTCTAGGGCCTGCGTTTGAGGCGTTTGCCCTCGTGTTTTTCAGTGAGTTTGGTGATAAATCCATGTTTAGTACTGCGTTGCTATCGATGCGGTATGGAACACGTTCTATGCAAATGGTTGTCCTATTGGGCTCAATGGCGGCGCTGACGACAATGACGTTCATTTCCTGCTTTCTCGGCAGATTGATGTCGTTTCTGCCGGCGCGGATTACGCTCATACTCTCTGTACTGTTGCTAGCTATTTTTGGTGTTCGCTTCCTGCAACAAGCAATTGTAGCATGGCGAAGAGATCGAATACGCAGTGCTACAGCAAAACCAGGCGAAGACGAGGGCGATGAGGAGGCAGCAGCTGCCCGGGATCTCGAGCGCTACAGGATTTCCGTCGATGATACAGCACCTGCTGTTTTCGCGAAAAGTTTTACGATCATCGCCTTATCTGAATGGTGCGACCGAAGCATGTTCGCCACGATGGCGTTGGCGGCCAGCACGAACGCGTATGCAGTGATTATTGGAGCCAGCTTGGCGAATTTCGTCTGCACTGGCATGGCCGTAGCTGGTGGCTCACTCTTTCACAAACTACCGGAACGCATCGTCAACTTGGCTGCAGGCGTCCTGTTCCTAGCGACAGCCGCGTATACGTGGCTCTTTGAGTTGCCAGAAGCGGATTCGTAACGCGCAATCTAGACGGAGCATTGTCCTTGGCTGAGCGCTGCAGACGCGGATTTGCGCTGCCTTCGGACCACACTTCCTGGTGCACGCGGAATGTGCGTCGCAGATGCATCCGAACAGCGGTCGGTTCGACCTCGTTTTGGTACAGCTGACGCTGCACAAGCCATAGGCGACAGCCGCATGCAGCTGGAGCCTTATTACTGTGTAGCATGCAATACGGGAACGAGCATGCTGGTGAAACATCGTCCTCTCAAGAAAAGCAACAACTCCCATGCAAGCGGAACTCCATAAAGCTAGGTATGGATAGACGCACATGGAAATGGACAGGAATCGCTTTTCGACTGTTGTGGCCGAGCTAACGCTATTATTCAGTCCAATGTGCGTGGCCTGCATACAAACTCGTTCAACCTGGAGTGACGCAAACAAGTAGGCTGTCATCCGAAACAGGATTTTGGATGTGGAAGCTGCGCGGATGAAAATACACGCCCCAGTGCGCCGAGAGCCCGTGGATGTACGGCGTCCTGAACGATGCCAGTTTTGCATATCACGGGCGCATTCTGGAATACAAGCGATTTCGTTCAGATGCTGTTGCGGTGTATTCGCAAATTATCTATCGGAGTTGTCGACCGCAGGATGACGACTTTAAGGCATTGCAATGTGTGCACCTTAGCCTAGCTCGAGCGCGGTTTTCGGTATCACGTAGGGAACTGTACTTAGTAAAACCTTGAAACCCTTGTCGACAGAAAGTTTCCGTTCATTTTGTCGTAGTTGAACAGCTTGCACAGTAGCGGAGGCTCTCCCCTGCGCCGCTCTACCAAGCACCGAAAGGGGCAGGTCGCGCGAAAAGGACACGAAGAGCGCCCGCCGCCCGCTATAGAGATAGCCCTGCCTGTTTCATGCGAGCTTCATTTGTTAATACCCTACTATACTCGTACCATATTAAAATGAAAAACTGAACTGTTCGCTCCGCCCTTGCTTCAATTTTTCCGAACTTTTTTCCTTGTAAAGTCTCGATAACCAAAGTGCAGCATTTCGGATTTACGGATTCATGCTTCATTTTACGATTCTCTGTCGTTTTTACCAGGGTAGCTTCTTCGACTCTTTGATGCCGAAGTTCATGACGTCATCGTCACCAAGATGGTACGGAACGTCCTCGTATACGGGTTTCTAAGTTACCGACCTCATTATCCGGTTTACAGACACAGGCCTCTACTCTTCATTTTCTTTACATGTAGCATGATGAAAAACACGCATACATCACGTTTTCGATCATTCTGTTGCATATGAACTCGTGGGCGCAGCTGTCTGTGCCGCTGAATTGATGAGGAAAAATCTCGACTCCATCCTTAGATACATTCTTCACATGCTCGTGCCGAAAGTTTATCGTCCTTGTCAGGCCATATCATCCATTCCGCTAGAAAGAAGAATACTCCTCTCTTTCAAGGCATCCGGGAAACCAGATTCTACAGCAGCAAGAAGTGTCGCATAGAATGTGCTCCCAGAGGCTCCCGCCTCCTCAGCTCGCATGGAAATTGGCCTCGGGCTCAGTATTTAGTCATCGCAGCGATCGTTTCCGGAGGAGTGTGTGCCACCGCTCTGCACGACGGGAGCATAGCCAGATGGAAATCACTCGATTTTTCCTCAAACCTTGATTTTCCTTTTGTACTTATTCTATCTTGTCCAACATTGCAGAACACAGTTCTCGTTCTATCAGAGCAGCCTGCCCTTCTGCGCCCAGCTGACAGAGTACACGCCGAGGAAATCACCCAGAAGAATCACGTGATCTTGGAGTACTACTCCGGGCCCCGAAACAGAGGTAGCATCGAGCGGAGCCGTCAGTACGCGTCAAGGGCATGAACCGAGCGAAGAAACATTCCTTCATGCGCCGCGTACCAGCGCTCAGAGAAGCAGGTATGGTAGACCTGTGCGGACACCTCACTGTACTCAAGTATCGCAGCTGCGAATGGCGCACCGAGGATACCTAAAAAAGAAGATGAAAATGTCGAGCGAAGCGTACATCGCAACTTGCGCCCGTGAATCTCATGCGTCTATAACGGCATAGAGGTGCGAAATCCGGAATTTAACGCTGCTAACAATGCACCTCAATTATTGACAACGTAGAGGCATGGACAGGCGATGCCATCGTCTTCGAAACCAGAGATAAGCAAAAGGAGGGGAAAGCAGTCGCAAACCAGCGCACATAGGGTTCGTGTTGATGACAGTTTGAAGAGCCCCATACGTTAGTCTACACGCCCCTGCTGAATGATTCGTTCGAACCATTCTGACATTAGTGTGAATTGTAGTACAAATGACTGCAGCAAGGATCCTGGGGGCATAACAAGGCTGCTGGAACCAGGGAATCGACTTGCGCTGAACCGCAGTGAATGGAAACAATCAGAAAGCAGGAATCGGAAGTTAACGGTAATCGAAGCTCCAATTCGATGGTCGATACGCGCACAGCTGCGCGGTGCGCCGTCGAGGCGCCTCAGGGCGTCGTTCGCGTCTCGCCACCAGCAGCGGCGGCGCATTGGACGACACACACGACGGCTGCGATGCTACCAGAGCGCAATCGACCAATTCGCGCTTCTAGCTCTTGCCTGTTTGGCTACGAGCCTGTTCACACCGAACTTTGTGTCTATATTGGTCGTCTTTTCTGAGCACGAGCCCGAGGAAAAAAAGGCATATTCTCATACTTTTAAGTAATGTTTGTTCAAACTTTTGGTGGAGCTGACTTTCTGCAGAGCGTAAAATCTGGGCGCTCCCGCCTGCAGACGTGCACTTCTCGCTGGCACTTACGAATGCTCCGGCGGGGTCGTTTAACGTTTGCGATCCAGCTTCAAGAGCAGCAACCTGGGCGTGGGACAGATGCTGTTGAGTCAGAGGCAAAAGTGGCTTGGGGTGAAGTAGGCGCTGGCGAAGACGCAGACAACGGAGCTTCTCAGGCAACGGATGTCGACATGCCGATGCCATCACGTCCGCGGCGCACGGGTGCGACCGTGGACGCGGACGGCAAAAGCAACGTTTGGGCTATTGAACCGCGCGTGTATACTGAGTCTAGCGGGGAGTCTGTGACAAAAAAGTATCTGGCCTTAGCGATTGCCGGTTTTGTCGGCCTCGCAATAATTGTGCTTCGCTTTCTGCCACTTACAAACGCTGACCAGATGTAGTGAATGGGAATCTATCAGTCTGCTTATCGTTGATGGGCATGCAGAAGAAGGGCATCGCGCTCGGCTGTTGATGTTGGCTCACCTGGCAGCAGTTGTCGCTCGTCCAAGCCCGAAGAAAATGGAGGTAAATGTCGCTGCAGCGTGACATCCACATGCAGTTTTCGTGCTGCTCGATTCTCTATCTATCGAGCAAGCGCTGTATGCTTAATTTTAAATGGACTTGCACCCGTGCTCACATGCATATCTTTGCGAATCTGGAGCTAGACGTGCAGGGCGTAAGTTCCTTTACTCGGATCCTGGGTCTGTCGGCACGATAACTGGCCCTGTT
>Ga0078972_1004977_pt1 | contig 34849 bp, 43 predicted proteins | sample YelNatPaOPGAMG01_FD_67568 | JGI IMG/M metagenome (GOLD analysis project Ga0078972, IMG submission 67568) | Hot spring thermophilic microbial communities from Obsidian Pool, Yellowstone National Park, USA - OP-RAMG-01 (SPADES assembly) (version 2) | ecosystem: Environmental > Aquatic > Thermal... | reverse complement strand
TCCGCTTCCAGGAAGTGCCGCCCGAGGCGAGCGTACATTCGCACTACCTGCTGCCCGGCCGCATCGACGCGAAGAAGTTCGGCATGACGCGCGACGAGTTCCACCGCGCCCTCACCGCCGCAGGCATCCCCTGCACGCCGTTTTATCCGCACCCGCTCTACGGCAACCCGCTCTACCAGGAAGGCGGCTGCCGCGTCGAGCCCTGCCCGAACGCCGAAGCCTGCGTCCAGGACGCCTTCTGGTTCCCGCACAAAGTGCTGATGGGCGACGAGGAGACCACGCGCGAGATCGCGGCCGTGATCCGCGGGCTGTATCGCGGCTGAATGCAGGCGCCCTGCGCTGCCCGAGACTTGGCGGATGGGGCGGTTTGCCAACCGGATGGCTCCAAGCCTCACGCCGCCGCCGGTCGTGGCCGAAGCGGCCAAGGCCAAAGGCAGGATGCGGGCGCGCGCAGACGCCGGCGGAATACTCTGCGAAATTTATCCGGGGTTTACGGGAGCCTGCGGCAGTATCAAAATGCTATCCGATGACGGCCACGCTCCCCCTCGTCCAAATCGCATTGGCCATCGCGGCGCTTGGCCAACCCTCGTCTCCTCCGGCGCCCGCGCCCCGGCACGAGTTTCAATTCCTCGCCGGGTACTCGCCGGTTTCCGCCACCGTGATCGGGACGGCCACGGACCGCCGATTCGTGGTCGCAGGCCTCGTTTACAGCTACACCTTCTGGCAGTCCCGCGAGGCGTCGATCGCCTACTCGGCAGCCGTGCTCCCCGTCTCCGTGGTGCTCGAGCCAGACCATGCCGTCTATGGCTTCGGAGTGATGCCCCTCGGCTTCGTGTTCAATTTTCACCATCAGGCGCGCGTCCACCCCTTTGCGGAGATGCTCGGAGGCATTCTGGCGTCCACCGAACCGGTGCCGCTCGAAGCGCCGGACGCCACCGGCCTCAATTTCATGTTCGACATCGGCGGGGGAATCCGGTGGAAGCCGGCACGCAACCGGGCCTTTATCGCCGGTTACAAGTTCCTGCACATCTCGAACGCCGGCACGACGCGGTTCAATCCGGGCCTGGACAACAACGTTTTCTACGTGGGCTTTGCGTTTCTGCGATGACGGCCCGCTACTGGGCGGGCTTCGCCGCCTCGCCGCCCAGGATGATCGCCGTTTCCCCGGGGCGCTGCAGCTTCAGCCGCTTCCGGATCTCCAGTTCCTGCTCCGATGCGCTGCCCGAAAGCCTGCGGATGCGGTCGCGCTTATCCGCGATCTCCTTCTGCAGCTCCGCGTTCTCCCTCTGGAGTTCGCGAATCTGCTGATGCTTCTGCCGCAGCGTGGCGATGTTCCGGGGCGCACGGGTGAACAGGACGAGCCCGACGAGGATGGCCGCAGCAATGCCTCCCCACCGGAGAAACAGACTTTTCATGGCTATACATTTGTTTATAATCCTGTTTGAATGAAATTGCCAAGGTTTTTTTTGCACACTGGTAGAGGGGAAGCCGATGACCGACAAAATCGTGATTCTGAGCACATGCGGTTCCGCCGAAGAGGCCGAGAAGATCGCGGGCCGGCTGGTGGAAGCCCAGGTGGCCGCATGCGTCAACATCGTGCCGGGCATCCGCAGCGTTTACGGCTGGAAGGGAGCGGTCGAGCGCGCCACCGAGTGGCTGCTGCTCATCAAGACGCGCCAGGAGCTGTTCGGCCGAGTGGCCGCAGAGGTGCGGAAGCTCCACTCCTATCAGGTGCCCGAGCTGATCGCCCTGCCCGTCACGGCCGGCTCGGAAAACTACCTGGCCTGGCTCGACGGCGAGGTGAAGCTGTGAAGACGAACGCCGTCCGCCAGCTCGATTCGCTCGGCATCCAATACCAACTCCGCGATTACGAGGTCGATCCCGAGCACCTGGACGCCGAGACCGTCGCCCAAAAGGTCGGCATGCCTGCCGAGCAGGTTTTTAAGACCCTCGTCGCGAGAGGAGATCGCAACGGCGTCTTAATCGCGGTCGTACCCGGGAACGCCGAGCTCGATCTCAAGGCGCTGGCCCGCCTCACGGGCGACCGGCGAGTCGAGGTCGTGCCGCTCAAGGAAGTGCAGCCGCTCACCGGCTACATCCGCGGCGGCGTGACGGCGCTCGGCCTCAAGCGCGACTATCCCGTGTACGTAGATGAGACGATCGAGTTGTTCGATACGGTATCGGTCTCGGCCGGCGTGCGAGGCACCCAGATTTTCCTCGCCCCCGGCGATTACCTGAAAGCGGTGAAGGCGACCGTTGGCCCCATCGCGCGCGAAAAGGGCTGAGGCCGGCGAACCGGCGCGCCGCGGCTATTCCAGATCAAAGCCCAGGTACAAGAGACGGCCGTCGCGTTCCACGTGCAGCGCTACCGCGTCCCCCGACTTGAGGCGCGCCAACGCCGCCCGCAGCGCCGCCAAGGTCTCGATGGGCGTACCGTTCAGCGAATGAATGACGTCGCCGGGCTGCAGACCGCTCTCCAGATCCGACTCGGCAGCCATGGCCGCCACCAGCACACCGGAGCCGATTCTCAAATCGCCGGCCATCTGGGCGATCTTGCCGCTTACCTCCACCCCGAGAATGCCCAGTCTTCGTACCATGCTGTTCTTCGGGTCGACCAGCGTCGCCAGGTCGTCAGTTTGGCTCGTCGGCTCTTCCGCCACCGGGGCTTTCAGGCTCAGCTTCTGCGAACCGCGTAAGATGTCCAGCGTGACCGCAGCTCCATGCGGGGCGCGATACAGAGCCGCCTGGTATTCCGGAAGGGTGTTGACGGGCGTGCCGTCCAACTGCAGCAGAATATCGCGGATCCGGACGCCCGTCTGTGCCGCCGGTCCGCCCGGCACTACGTCCGCGACGATCAGGCCTCGCCCTTCGGGAAGGCCCAGCCCGCCCGCCAGCGCCTCTGTAACGGCCTGCGCATTAAGCCCCAGCACGCGCCGGTGCACATGGCCATGCAGCAAAATCTCCCGGTACACGTACTGGACGATGACGCTGGGAATCGCGAAGTTGGTGCCCTGGCTGCCGCCCGACTCGGACACAATGAACGTGTTGATGCCGATCAGGCGGCCCTCCACGTCCACTAGCGGACCGCCGCTGTTTCCCGGGTTCACCGCCGCATCGGTTTGGATGTAGATCATCGGCTGGTCCGGATCGGGCTGCCGCGCGACCGAGCTGACCACCCCCATCGTGACGGTGTCATCCAGGCCTTCGGGGCTGCCGAACGCCAGCACGATCTGGCCCTGGCGGACTTCACGATAATCGCCGAAGGGCAGGGTGGGCAGGTCCTTCGCGTCCACTTTGAGGACCGCGATATCGCGCGTCCGGTCCACTCCGGCGATGGTCGCTTTGAGCGTCCGGCCATGCGCCGTGGCTGTCACGGGGTTCGCGCCGGCGGGCGACTGCAAGACTACGGTCACGTCCTGCGCCCCCGCGACCACGTGGGCGTTGGTGATGATGTATCCGTCCGGATCCACGATCACGCCGGAGCCGATGGCGTGTTGACGGCGGAAGCTAGCCGTCTTGCCGCGCTCGTCATCGTCAGCGGGACCGTATGCGGTCACCAGCACCTTCACTACGGCCGGCGAGACTCTGCGGGAGAGGTCCTCAATCGCCTCGCTCAGGTTCCCGAGAGCCTTTGCGCCCTGCGCCGCTGCGGGCAGATGCGCGCCACAGACCAGCGCGGCGCAAACCAGACAGCCTACTCTTCCGAATGCCATTTACCAACCACTGTACTACCGCCGCCCGGCGCTCGCGAAACTAGAAGCTCCGCACACCCATCGCCACGACGTCCTCCACCTGCATCGTCTCTTTCACCACGAACGGCTCGCCGTATTTCACGCCGATCAGGTTGCCGTAGAACCGCGCCACGCCGGCCAGGCGCTCGCGGATCTCCTGCTCGCCGGGGAACAGGCCGCTTTCCGAGGGCGCCGCGCCGTATTGCGAGCGGTAGGCCAGCAGCGCCTCCATGCGCGCGTCGAACTCAGCCGAAATATCGACCACGAACGACGGCGTCACGTTCGCGTACAGCGACGCATACACGATCTTGAAGGGCCGGTGCGGCTCTCCCGGAGCGTCCAGCTTTTTCAGACCGGCCAGGAAGCACGCCTCGTAAGCCAGCGCCGAGCAGCGCGCGTGGTCGGGGTGGCGCGCCTCCCAGTACGGCAGGATCGCCACGCGCGGCCGCAGCCGCCGGATCTCGGCCGCCACTTTCACGCGCGTTTCGAAATTGTTCTCGAAACGCCCGTCGGGCAGGTCCAGGTTGCCGCGCCAGGCCAGCCGCATCTTTCGGCCCGCCAGCTCGGATTCTTCGATGCGCACCTCGGGCGTCCCGCGGGTGCCCATGCCGCCGGCGGTCAGGTCCAGCACGCCCGCCCGATATCCGCGCTTCGCCATCTTGAGCAGCGTGCCGCCGCAGGTCTGCTCGACGTCATCCGGATGCGCCGCAATTGCCAGAATGTCGATCATGCGCGCGCCCTCATTCGCCTCAGCAGCTCATCGGCGGTCACGCGGTACTTGAACGCCTTCTTTCCGTCGATCGCGATCACCGGCACCTCGTCCGTGTAGAGCTTCCGCAACTCGGGGTCGGAATCGATGTCCACGATCTCGATGCGGAACTCCGCTCTGGCCCGCGCCTGCCTGATCGCCTTCAGCGCCTCCTCGCACAGGCAGCAGCCCTCGCGCGTATATAACGTGACGGTCATTACCAGTAAAGATCGCGCCGCCGGCCATACGGCCTGCGCGTCGGGAAAATGTAGATCAGCAGAATTCCGGCAATGAATCCGCCGACGTGCGCCACAAACGCCACGCCGCCCTGTTCCCGCACGGTCGAATACCCGATGCTTCCAACCCAGCTTAGAAGCTGCAGGAAGAACCAGTAAATCAGCAGGAACGCTGCCGGTATATCCACGAAAAAGACGAAGAAGAAGAACACCAGCGTCAGGATGCGCGCGCGCGGGAACTTGACCAGATAGGCCCCCATGACGCCGGCAATCGCGCCGCTGGCGCCGATGGTCGGAATCCGCGAATCCGGGGTCAGCCACACGTATGCCAGCCCCGCCGCGATCCCGCACAAAAAGTAAAACGCCAGATACTGCCAGTGCCCCAGGATATCCTCGATGTTATCCCCGAAGATCCACAGGAACCACATGTTGCCGATGATGTGCAGCCACCCGCCGTGCAGGAACATCGAGGTCAGGATCGCGGTGAAGTGATACCGCGCCGGCACCAGGCCCCACACCTCGAAGAGATAGTTGCGGGAATACTGATCGAGCGAGAGCTCGTAAAAGAAAATAGCCGCGTTGACGGCAATGACGGCGAAAGTGACGAACGGCGTGGTCCTGCTCGGCTGCGTATCCCGAAGCGGAATCATCGCTCAGCCGGCGCGCAGCGCGAATTCGGGAAGGGACCGGCGCTCGCCCCGTCTGATGAGTTCGGCGGCTTGTTCGGCCGTCGCGATCCCGCCGCGCGCGCCGAGCGCCGTCGAATTCAGCGCGGCCATCGCGTTCGAAAAATCGAGCGCATCGGGGATCGACATATTCTGGAGAACAGCATAACAGAAGGCCCCGTGGAACACGTCGCCGGCGCCGGTGGTATCGACGCAATTGACAACGAAGCCCGGCGAGTAATGAAACCGGCCATCGAAGCGCGCCAGCGCGCCGGCGGCGCCCAGCGTCATCGCCGCCACGCGCATGCCGTGCTGCTTCTGTATGCGCTCGAGGGCGGCGAACGGGTCGGGCTCGCCCGTCCAGCGCGAAGGAAACCCGGTGCTCCCGATCAGGTAATCGACATTCGGCAGCACCTTGTCGAAGCCGTCGTAAATCGTGTCCACGTCCACGGCGACCGGGATGCCGGCGCGGCGCGCGATGGCGGCGGCGCGCGCGACGGCTTCCGTATCGTGCCCGTCGATGAGCAGCAGCCGGGCGCTGGCAATCACCTCGGACGGGATCTCCTCCGGCTTCAGCGCCAGTTCATCGGGCCGCCGCCACAGGATCGTGCGCTCGCCGGTTCTGCGGTCCACCAGGATGTAGGCCGACTGCGTCGCGCATCCGGCGCGCACTCGCACATGCTCCACATCCAGGCCCGCGGCGATCAGGCTTTCCAACTGGATGCGCCCGCGCTCGTCGTCGCCCACCGCTCCGATGTACTTCGCCCGCAGCCCCAGCCGCGCGCAGGCCACCAGCGCGCTCGCCACCTGCCCGCCGGGGCTGATCACCTCTTCCTCGAAATGCACTTTTCCGCCGTAGTCGGGGAAATGCGGCAGCAGAATGAGCGTATCAGTGGCGTTGAGGCCGACCCCGGCCACGTCGAATTCAGGCATATCCGGCGGGAGGCGTCAGTCCTTGCGCGGCGGCATCAGGTAAACGTAGATCGTGTGCGTGCGGTTGGTGACGTTCACGCTCTCCGTGCGCCACGGCTTCCAGCCGCGGATCTCGAAATCGTGCGACACCACGCGCGCGCCGGGCCGCAGTTCCTTCTCGAAGGTGGGCTTCAGACGGTCGTTCACGTCCGTCAGCAGGTACAGCGTGACGATGTCCGCCGAGCGCAGGTCCACGTTGAGCAGGTCGCCGTGAACGATCGACACCCGGTTCTGCAGCCCGAGCTTGCGCACCTGGTCTTCGGCCTCGCGCGCCAGCTTATCGGAGATCTCCACGCCGACCCCCTTGGCCTTGAACTCGCGCGCCGCGGTGATCACGATGCGGCCGTCGCCGCAGCCCAGATCGTAGACGACTTCGCCCGGCCGCAGATCGGCCGCTTCCAGCATTCTCTCCACCACCGGCTGCGGCGAAGGCACGAACGGGGCGAGACTCTCGCCCATGCGTTGCGCCGAAACCGGCACTGCCAGGCACGACAGCACAACGAGCATTACCGCGTTAGAACTTGTACTCATGACTCACCTGGAAGCGGCGCCGGAGGCCTGCTTCCCATCTTTGAATGTTACCGTTTTCGAGACGATTTCGGTGATCGCCGTCCACAAGTCCCGTGGGCGGCTGATCGTATATTCAGACCCCTTGAAGAACCGCACCGCCCGGCCGATGGCATCCCGCCACGGCGCGTTTTGCGGATCGAGATTGCAGTTCATGTAAAACACCGGGTAGGCCACGTCGCCCACCTCTTTCAACGAATCCGCCGGAACGCTGTCGTCCACGAGCGTTTTCGGGCCCGCGAAGATCAGCGCGTCCGGATGATCGTTTCCTCCCGCTTCCTTTTGGATGAGATTAGCAAGGAATTCCGTTTCACTGTTCTTCTGAGCCAGCAGCTTCAAATTGATAGTGCCGGGACGGAGCGTGCGGATCGCCTCGCCGAGGGCCGGGAAGTCGATCTGGCCGGCGCCGTCCTGGCGGTAAAAGATGCGCTGTTCCCGTAAGTTGAACGCCACGACGGAGAAAGTCCCGAACCGCGGCTCGCGCGCGATGGTGCGCAGGATGGCGACCAGCGCCGCCGTGTCCTCGTCGGAAAAGGCCGCGGCGTTCTCGTTCTGCGGCGCGAAATTGATGAGAACTTTTACGTTCAGCAGGCTTTCGCCTCGCGCCCGCTTCACCGGCGGCTCTTGCCGGAACGGATCCTGTTCGGTTTCCGCCACCGCGCCCGCGCGCAGCGTCATCGGCAGCGGCTTGTCCCTGGGCGAGAGCTCGGCCTCCGTGTCCCAGTAGGACGAGCAGAGGCGGTCGGCGCGGTCCCGCATCAGCCAGTCCACGTGATACTTGCCCTCGCCCAGGTCGAAATAGCCTTCCAGATACGCATCTCCGGTGGCGTCCTCGGAGATCCGCGGAACTTTGATCGTCTGGACGAAGTAGGACGGGTGGGTTTTCGCTCTCTCCGGGATCACGCGGAAAACCATGGTCAACTGGTTCTCCGCCCCGGCCAGTTCCTTGAGCGCGATGGTGATGTTATAGCCGGAATGGAAGCGCAGGTCGAATCCCAGCTTGGGCTTGATGGGATCGACCGTGCAGGCCAGGTCCTTGCGCGGCTCCTGAAGCTCGAGGACGGCCATGTCGCTCGGCAGCACGCGCACGGCGCCGGGGCCCGTCTCGTGCAGCAATACCTGTGCCGCCGCAACCGCTGGAAGCGCGGCTGTCAGAAACCATGCTCTGTTCACCGCAGTCTTATTCTAGCCCCAAATTTCGGACCCGCCGCGAACTTCGGAGCATTCGCGCGCGCCGGGCCGCCGCTCATTCCGGCCGCGTTCATTCCCCGTTTCCCGTTTTCGTCGCCTTCGTGATAGAGTGCAAAAGAACTATGGCATCGCGAAGTGTTAACAAAGTCATCCTGATCGGGAACCTGGGCAAGGACGCCGAGACGAAGTTTACTCCCGGCGGCGCCGCCCGGACCACGTTTTCCATCGCTACCAGCCGCCGCTGGAAGGATCAGCAGACCGGCGAATGGAAAGAGGAGACCGACTGGCACAACGTCGTCCTCTGGCGCCAGGAGAACGTGGCCAACTATCTGACGAAAGGCAAGCAGGTCTACGTCGAAGGCCGGCTCCAGACGCGCAATTACGAGGATAAAGACGGCAAGAAGGTTTACGTCACCGAGGTGGTAGCCGAGGACGTGATCCTGCTCAGCCGGGGTGAAGGCGCTCCCGCCGCGGGTGAAATGAACCAGTCCCGCCCGGTTTCGGCCCCGCGCGGCGCGCAGCGCCCGCCGCAGCCCGCCCCGTCGGACGACTTCGGCGGCGGTCCTGTAACGGACGACGACGTGCCGTTCTAAGACGCTTTCCGCCCGGTTTCGCGTCCTGGCTGCACCGGCCGCCCCCGGCTCACCTGGCCGGCCGGTCGCGATCCGGGAATCACCCCAGCAGGTCCAGCGCGCCCTGAAGTTCGCTCCGGGCGTGCTGGTCTCCCTTGCGGGTGGCCGCTTCCAGGCCACGGCGGTACATGTCCTTCGCCTCTTCGATCCGCCCCAACTGTTCGAGCGCCTGCCCGCCGTGAAAATACGCGTACGAATAGCCGGGGTCGGCCTTGAGCAGCGCCTCGAACTCGGCCAGCGCTTCCTCCAGCCGCCCGGCCCTGGAATACTCCATGGCCAGTCCGTAACGGGCGAAGCTGTTGCCGGGATCTTCGCTCAGCAGGCTTTTCAGTGTCTCGAGACGGTTGGTCATGAGCGGCCGCCGGTGAGGGTAACTCGAATCTCTTATGCTAATATACCTGAAATGGCTTGTCCCTACTTCCAGCCCAAAGACCGCTTCGACGACAAGACCTGGCGCAAGCACCCCAGGCTCCCGCTTGGAGACCCCTACACCGGACTCTGCCAGGTGGATCCCATGCGCGACTGGGCGCCGGACGCCGCTACTCTGCGCGACTGCTGCAATCTCGGCAACGCCCGCAAGAAGTGCTCGCGTTTTCCCGAGGACGCCGTGGCGGATGCGGTGCGCTTCAGCGTGACCGGCGACGAGAACGGCGTCGTCCGGATCTTCTTCGTGCGGGAGCGGGGCCAGGAGCCGGTCGAGCACGGCACGCTCGATTACTCCACACAATCCGGAGAATTCCTGGGCGGCGGATCGAGCCGCCTCGAAGCGCAGGCCCGGGCTTATCTCGTCAGCTATTTCCGGCGAAAATCCGAACCGGAGGAGACGGCAAAGAACCCGCATCGCCGTTAATCGCGTGGAACCCGTATACAAGTTCAACGAAGGCGCGCCGGAGCGGCCCGCTGCGCCTGCAAGCCTCGGGGGCAGGCCGGTGCGCGAATCCGCTTCCGAGTACTCGGAATTCGCGCTCCCCAACGACGCCAATCCGTTCGGCTTCCTGCTGGGCGGCAAGGTCATGCACCTCGTCGATCTGGCCGGCGCCATGGCCGCCATGCGGCACTCCCGCCGGCCCGTGGTCACCGCTTCGGTCGATTACATGAACTTCCTTCATCCCATCCACATCGGCCAGCTCGTCATCCTGAAGTCGTCCGTGAACCGCGTCTTCCGCACCTCCATGGAAGTCGGCGTGAAGGTGTTCATGGAGGATCTGCCCACCGGGGAGCGGAGACACACTTCTTCCGCCTATCTGACTTTCGTAGCCATTGATCCGCAGGGTAATCGAGTGGCTGTCCCGCCTGTCATACCGGAAACACCCGATGAGAAACGGCGGTATGAAGAGGCGGGACGACGGAGGGCCTACCGCCTGGAACTGAAAGACCGCGGCAGGAAGTAAGTAACTCCGAACTTAGCCCGGCTCCGCTCAGCCGGATACTTTATACATATACTTGATGGCGGGCTTGTACAGTAACAGGTTCGGCTGCCCTTCCCGATGAATCTTCAGGCAGTTCTTGTCATACCATTCGATAACGCCTTCGAACGTCTCGCCATCCTGCAGCACGAAAACCATCGGCGTTTTCGCCTGCATCTGTTTTACGTAATAAAAGTTCTCTGCGTTGGTCTGTTCCGGCGGGACTACTTTCTTCTGGTTCGGGCCACTGGCACGGCGATTCGTGGGATTTTGTTCCTTCGGCGCGTTCATTTGATCTTTCACTTCCACTAAGGACGGACGAATCAATCTGCGGTTGGCGGGCTCCATAGCAGGCCTCTCCTTTATGAAGAAAAGTTAATAAATTTCGTATCGCGGGGCTCAGGTTTTCCGGGAGCCTGGCGGTTAGTCGGAACTTATTGTCTTATGTCTATGGATATCATATCGGCTGTTTGGTAGCAAGCTGAATTCCAGCTCTTGAAACTACTTTCATTAACCTCGTCACGCCACCGCGCCGGCCGCGACAGCTTGCCCATAAAATCCGCTTTCCGGATGGTGAACTCTGGTCGGAGGAAGCCTTCGTCGCGAGAGACCGCCCGCTGGACGCCGGCGGCGCCGTTTACAAATCCCCGAAGGGCATCGCTGCCGGAGGAGCGAACGCGAGTCCGCATCTGACCGGCAGCCGGTTCCGGCAGGATCTGAGCTGTGGCCAAAACGGTGCGCAATAAACGGGAATTCCGGAAAATTCCGGGCCCGCGGGCAGGGCTGGCGACCGCGGCCCAGGCTTATCGCGGGACAGGCGCCGTTTAGGGGGCCAGGGGGGCCGACAAAAACGCGTTAGCGCCCGCTCCAGCAGAAGTCCGCGGCGTTTGCATCCCGCGGCGCCGGCGGCCAGATCAGCATCCGCGCCGGCTTGCCGGTGCGCATGCGGACGGCGGCTTCCGCCACGATGCGCGCGTCCGGATAGCAGCGCATATAGATGGCGCCGGGGGTTTTGCGGGCAAGCGCGACGACCGCTTCGGTCGGCGCGGCGCGCTCGCGAAATTGCGCGCGTTTCTTCGTCCAAATGTAGCCGATGTTGACGCAAAGCACGATGGCAGCAAGCGCGGTCGCCACCGAACGCCGTCTGGCCCGCACCGCCTCGAAGCCTGCCGCCGCGATCCATGCCGCGCCGAGGCTTGCGAGGTACACCTGCCGGCTCGGCACCCGGTGCATGTAGGTCAGGAAACTGTAGGGGGCCAGCGCCAGGCCAATCCACGCCGCCGCCACCGGAATCAGCCCGCGCCACCGCCGGTCGCGCAGCAACCAGATCGCCGCCAGCGCCAGCAGCCCCCATGGCCACAGCAGCCGCAAATACGAAACCGGCCACGTGATCCACACCGGCGCGCGCAACGAAAAACTGCCGTCCTGAAACCGGAACGACACCGCGCGCCCGCCGTAGATCAGCCCGGCGTCCCCGGCGGCCAGCGCGGCGAAGGGCAGCCAGTAGAGCAGGCGCGCCCGGGCGTTCGGCACGCTCCACAACGGCAAAAGCAGGAGCGCGGCGAAAATCACCGCCGATTCCTTCGACGCCAGCGCCAGCACAAACGCGGCCAGCGCAGCCGCATACCACACGAACGCGCGCGGCCTCTCCAGAAACCGGATCCAGCACCACACGCTCAGCACGCCGAATACGAACATCAGCGATTCCGCGGTCGCCGAATACCACATCACCGCTTCCTGGTGGCTTTCGGCAACCGCGAAGAACGCGGCGGCCGAGGCCGCCACGCGCCACCCCACAAGACGCCACGCGCCGAGCGCATACACCAGCCACACCGCCGCCACGTGCAGCGCGATCGCTCCGAGATAAAACCCCAGCGCTGCGGAACCGCCCAGCCTGTCCAGCCACTCCGTGGTCACCCAGAACGTCGCCCGATACCGGAACACAGGATCCGCGAGCATCGCGCTCCACCCGTTCGGCTGCGCGTACAGCCGCGCCGTCTCGATGTTCGGGTAATCGTCCTGAATCAGCGGCTGCGTCGCGAGCGCCGGGAGGTAAACGACGATGGCGAGCGCGCCGAGCAGCACCAGCGCCGCGGCATGGGAGCGCATTGGATGCGATCGTATCACGCGGGCCGCAGTTCGGCCACAAACGAGTCGAGCGCGATGTTCTTCTGGATGTTGCGCCGCGCCAGCCCGGCCAGCTCATCCACCTTTGCAACCGCGCGCCGCAGCCACTCGAAATCGACGCGCGCCGCCAGCGGCTTCAGCCGCGGCGCCAGGTCCGCGTTGCGGATATCCGCCGCGCCCTGCTGCAGCCGCAGCACATCCTGCAGCAGCGAATACAGCATCGCAAGCAGCGGATCGAGCTTCTCCGAGCGGCTCCCGGGCGACTCCGCATACTTCACCCAGTTCGCAACCGGCGCGGCGCCCGCCGCCGCTTCGAGCAGCGCCAGCATCGCCGCGCGGCGGCGGTCGTAAACTCCCAGATCGAGCGAAACCGCAAGGCCGGGGCTGCCCTGCGCGAGCAGGATCCGGCGCTCCGGCTCATCGAGCCCGCGCGCCGCAACGAACGCGCGCATCTCCTCATCGGAAAGCGGCGCAAGCTGGATCCACACCGACCGCGAGCGGATCGTCGGCAGCAGGTCGTAAGGATTCGCCGCCGTCAGGAACACGATCAGGTGTTCGGGCGGCTCTTCGAGGGTTTTCAGCAGCGAATTCGCCGCCTGCTCGTTGGCGCGGTCGATCTGGTCGATCAGGAACACGCGCCGCGCACCGTGAAGCGGCTTGAACTGCGCACGCTCTTTGAGCAGCCGCATCTGCTGGATCGAGATCTGCCGCAGCGGGCCGTCGGGCGGAAAGGTAACGAAATCCGGATGCGTCGCGAAGAGCAGCGGATCGTCGTTGCGCTTGTCCGCGGGCCATTTCTCGCGTTCGGCGATGTACTCGACATTGCGCTCCAGGCTCAAATCGTCCTGTTCGATGCGCTCGGCGTGATCGAGCAAACGCGCCGCGAAGCGCCGCGCCAGCGTCGCCTTCCCCACGCCCTCGGGGCCGCCCAGCAGGATCGTCTGCGGGATGCGCCCGCTCGCCAGCATCTGCTCGAGCGTTTCCGCCGCGGCCCGGTTGCCGTAAAAGTCCTCAAACATGCAGCCGCTCCAACAGCGGCGCGACCGCGTCCCAAACGTCGGCGGCCACCTTTTCGATCGATGCGCGCCCGTCCACGACGCGGAACCGGCGCGGCTCGCGCCCCGCCATGTGCAGGTACGCCGCGCGCACCTTGCGGTGGAACTCGAGAGCCTGATCGTCCATGCGAGTTTCCGTGTCGCGCAACTGCCGCTGTTTCGCCCGCGCCAGGCTTGTTTCCGGGGCCACGTCGATGAGCACCGTGGCGTCCGGCATCAGCCCGCGGCAGGCGATCTTGTCGAGCGAGGCCACGGCCGCCTCGCCGAGCCCGCGGCCGAAGCCCTGGTACGCCATGCTCGAATCCGTGAAGCGATCCGTGAGCACCACCGCGCCCTCGCCGAGCGACGGCAGGATCAGCTCGTCCACGTTCTGAGCGCGCGATGCGAAATAGAGCAGCAGTTCGGCCGTCGGGCACAGTTCCTGGTTCGCCGAGTCGAGCAGGATGCGCCGGATCTGCTCGCCGATGCGCGTGCCGCCCGGCTCCGCCGTCTCCACCACCATGCGGCCTTCGGCGCGCAGCCGCTCCGCCAGAATGTGTATCTGCGTGCTCTTGCCGCAGCCGTCCGGTCCCTCGAAATTGATGAACAGCCCGCGGCGCCTAGTCATAAACCCGGTGCAGCACTTTCTTCAGATCCTCCCAGGCCTCGCGCTTGGCGTTCTGGTTGTAAGGCCTCAGCAGGTAAGAGGGGTGATACGTCACCATGACGGGGATTCCGCGCCACTCGAACCAGTTCCCGCGCATGCGCGTGACGCCGTCCCGGTCGAGCAGCGCCTTGGCCGCCGTCGCGCCGAGCGCGCAGATCGCCTTCGGGCGGATCGCCTCCAACTGCCGGAACAGGAACTCGCCGCAGACGGCCATCTCGTCGGGCTCCGGCGTGCGGTTCCCCGGCGGCCGGCACTTCACCACGTTGCAGATGTAGACGTCCTTGCGCTCGATCGGGATCCCTTCCTTCTTCGCCGTGTTGTCGATCATCTGGGTAAGCAACTGCCCGGCCCGCCCGACGAACGGAAGGCCCTGCGCGTCTTCGTCCGCGCCCGGCCCCTCGCCCACAAACACGAGCTTCGCCTCGGGATTTCCCGAACCGAACACCACCCTGGTGCGCCGCGCATGCAGCTTGCAGCGCCGGCAATCCTCCCCAATCTCCGCCTGAATTCCGGCCAACGCAGCAGCCGGCGCCGCTTCCGCGAAGACCGCTGGCCGGCCCGGGCGCCCGGCGAAAACCGGTGGCTCGCTCGGCTGCCCGGCGAAAACCGGTGGCTGGCCCGGGTGTCCGGAGAAAACCGGTGGCTGGCTCGGGCGCCCCTCGAAAACCGGTGGCTGGCTCGGGTGTCCCTCGTGGACACCCGTGCCTGTCACCGGTTTTCGTATCTCCGGGTCTCGCATCTCCGGGTTTCGCATCTCCGCTCTTCCCTCTCGTCGGTACACCGTCTTGATGCCCAAGTCGCGGTAATACTCCAGGTACTGTCTGATTATCTCGGGATTCATTGCCTGGCGTGCGCAGCCGCACAAAGCTTTACGATCTGGTCGAAGATGCGGTCCGCCAACTCGCGTTTGCTCGCGCGCGGCAGTTCGATCACCTCGCCCGTGCGCAGCACCAACATAATTTCGTTCTGATCGGATCCGAAGCCGACGCCCTCGATATCCACGCGGTTGCCGACCACCATGTCGCAGTTCTTGGTCTCGAGCTTCCTCCGCGCCTCCGAGGCCGGATCGCCCGTCTCCGCGGCGAAGCCCACCAGCACGCGGCCGCCCTTGATCCGGCCGATCTCGGCGAGAATGTCCGCCGTCGGTTCCAGCTCGAGCGTCATGGGCGCGGCCGTTTTCTTGATCTTCCGCGCGGCCGGCGAGGCCACGCGGTAATCGGCCACCGCGGCGGCCTTGATGACGACGGTCGCTTCGGCCAGATGAGCGAGCACCGCCGCCCGCATCTCGGCCGCCGTGCGCACGCGCACCATCTCCGCCCCCGGCGGATCGGGCAGGCTCACGGGTCCCGCCACCAGCACCACCCGCGCGCCGCGCGCGGCCGCCGCCTCGGCGAGCGCGTACCCCATCTTGCCGCTCGACCGGTTCGAGACGAACCGCACCGGATCGATCGGCTCCTCGGTCGGCCCCGCGGTCAGCAGCACGGTCTCGCCTTCGAGATCGCGCCGCCGCGCCAGCACTTCCGCGACGACCCCGGCAATCCGAGCCGGATTCGCCAGCCTCCCCGGCCCCACCATCCCGCACGCGAGAAATCCTTCCTCCGGATCCACGATCACGTGCCCGCGTTCCCTCAGCACCGCCACGTTCCGCTGCGTCGCCGGATGCCGCCACATGTTTGTGTTCATCGCGGGAGCGAGCACCACCGGCCCGGTGAAGGCCAGATACATCGTGCTCAGGAAATCGTCGGCGATTCCGCCGGCGAACTTGGCGAGCAGGTCTGCGGTCGCGGGCGCGACCACCAGCGCCTGGCTCTCCTGCGCGACCTGTATGTGCTCGATCGCGCTCGACAGCGTGTCCTCGCCCTGCCGCTCCGGGAACATGCCTGTGATCACCTTGCGCCCGGTGAGCGCGGCGAACGTGAGCGGGCGGACGAACTCCTGCGCGGCGCGGGTCATGACGACCTGCACGCCCAGGCCTTGCTCGACGAGAGCGCGGGCCAGCTCCGCGGCCTTATACGCCGCGATGCCGCCGCCAACGCCAAGCGCAACGTTCATTCCGGGCTGCCTACAGGTTTTCCTGCTCGGGTTCGGGCTGGACAGCGGGGTGCTGCGGGTCGTCGTACTTCACCAGCCCCCGCCGCACTTCCTCGATCGCGGTCACCGTGGGTTTCTTCGACGTCGTCGGCAGGAACGGACGCGCTCCACTCTGGAGCTGCCGCGCCCTCTTCGCTGCCACGATGATGAAGCGATAGGTGCTTTGGTCCGGATCGTCCGGAATCGCGGCGTTTGCATTGTTGCGGGGCATCTTGTCGGTCATATCATTCCTTTGCAACCGTTCAGCGCTCGAACGTTTTCAGGATCGCTTGGACGCGCGCATCCATGCGGTTGCGCCGCACGCGCTCGGCTTTCACGATCGAAACCAGCGTGTCGGCGGCTTTGTCCACGTCCTCGTTCACCAGAATGTATTCGTAGTTGCTGTAGTTGCGGATCTCTTCGGCCGCCCCCCGGAGCCTGCGCTCGATCACTTCGTCTGCGTCTTCCGAGCGGGCGCGCAAGCGTTCTTCCAGTTCGTTGCGCGAAGGGGCAAGTATGAACACACTAACAGCTTCCGGGATCCTCGACATCAATTGTCTCGCACCTTGGACATCGATGTCCAGCACCAGGTCCTTGCCTTCGGCCTGAGCCCGGTCCAGGTAGCCCCGATGCGTGCCGTAGTAGTTCCCGAACACCTCGGCGTGCTCCAGGAACTCGCCGCGCGCCAGCCGGGCCTCGAACTCCTCCCTCGAAACGAAGCAGTAGTCCTGCCCGTTCTGCTCCTGGCCCCGCGGCTTTCGCGTCGTGTAGGAAACCGAGAAAATCAGGCTCGGATCCCACCGCAACAGCCTCCGAACAAGCGTGGATTTTCCCGAGCCCGACGGGGCGGAAATGATGAAGACGATGCTCATTCCAGGTTCAGGCCTTGTTCGCGGATCTTTTCGATCTCCGTTTTGACGCCGAGCGCGATCCCGGTGATCTCGAGGCCGGCCTCGCCCGCTCCGGTCGATTTCGAAAGCATCGTGTTGGCCTCGCGGTTCATTTCCTGCAGCAGGAAATCGAGCTTCTTGCCGATCTCGCCGCCTTTGTCGAGCAGCTCATTCAACTGCGCCGCGTGAACCTTCAATCGCGTGACTTCCTCGCTGATGTCGCTGCGATCGACGAGGAAGGCGACCTCCTGGGCGAGCCGCTGCGGCTCCACCCCGGCGCCTTGAAGCAACTCGGCCAGCTTCGCCGCGAGGCGCGCCTGGAACTCCGGCACGGCGCGCGAGCGCAGCTCCTCGATGCGTCCCGCGGCCTCGAGCACGTCCCCGGCGCGCCGGCGCATCTCGGCCGCGATCTCCCGGCCCTCGCGCTCGCGGAACTGGTTCATCAGCTCCAGCGCCTCGCCGATCGCCGCGACCAGAGCGGCTTCGAGCTGTGGATCCGGCTCCTCTTCCTCGCTCCGGAACATGCCGGGAAGCCGCAACGCCGAGTTCAGATCGGGCTCGCCGCGCAGGCCGTGGATCGCGGCCGCGCGCCGGAACGCGGTCATATATGCGTCGAGCAGCGCCGTGTTCACCGCGGCAGGCGCCTCCTCCCGCGTGCTCGTGTAGCTCACCTGCACCTGCAGGTGCCCGCGCGCCACCCGCCGCTTGATCTCCGCGCGCATCGCGTTCTCGAATGCATCGAGCTCCGGCGGCATCCGGAAATGCACGTCCAGCCCGCGATGGTTCACGCTCTTCACGCTCACGATAATCTCGGAATTCTCCGTCGCCTTCCGAACCCGGGCGAACCCGGTCATGCTCCGCACGCTCATTTATTGTTCACCGTTGTGTACTGCCGCCGCGTCCCTGTCCAAAAACTGCAAACTATGCAGCCGCTGATAGATCCCGCCGCCGCTGACCAGTTCCTCGTGCGTGCCGATTTCAGAAATCCGCCCCTGATCGAGCACCACGATCTTGTCCGCCCGCCGCACAGTCGAAAGCCGGTGCGCGATCACGATCACCGTGCGGCCCACCATCAAATTCGCCAGCGCCCGCTGCACCAGCACCTCGGACTCGGTGTCCAGATGCGAGGTCGCCTCATCCAAAATCAGAATCGGCGCATCCTTCAGCAGCGCCCGCGCGATCGCGATCCGCTGCCGCTGCCCGCCGCTCAGCTTCAACCCGCGCTCGCCGATCACCGTCTCATATCCGTTCGGCAGCGACACGATGAACTCCTCGGCCAGCGCCGTGGACGCCGCGCGGCGCACCTCGTCCATCCCGGCGTGCGGCTTGCCGTAGCGCAAATTCGCCGCGATCGTGTCGTTGAACAGGAACGTGTCCTGCGAAACGATCGCGATGTGATCGCGAAGCGAGCGCAGGTCCAGATCCCGAATGTCGGTCCCGTCGATCAGCACGCGTCCGTCGGTCACATCGTAAAACCGCGGCACCAGATTCACGAGCGTCGTCTTCCCCGCCCCGCTCGGCCCCACCAGCGCCGCCACCTCGCCGGCCTTCACTTCCAGATCCACGCCCTTCAACAGGAATCCGTTCGGCGAATTCGGATACCGGAAGCTCACGCCCTCGAACACGATCGACTTCTCGAATTTCCTGAGCTTCTGCGCGCCCGACTTGTTCTCGATGTCGTCGGTGCGCCCCAGATACTCGAACACGCGCTCGGAAGCCCCCACGGCCTGCTGGAAGATGTTGTGAATACCGGCCAGCCGCTTCAGCGGCTCCATGAACATCAGCAGCGCGAAGATGAATGCAGTGAAGTCCTCGATCTTCATCGCGCCCGACTTGATCTGGTCGCGCCCGTACCACACCAGGCCGACGATCAGCACCGCGCCGAAAAACGTGATCAGCGGCGAGGCGATCGCCTGCTGCGCCACGTACCGCAGGTTGTTCCACTTCAGCCTTCGCGCGGCATCATGGAAGCGGCGCGATTCGTGCTCCTCGGCGCAGAACGATTTCACCACCACGTGGCCGCTCAACGCCTCCTGCAGGATCTGATTCACCTCGGCCGTCGTATCCTGCGCGCGCCGCGTGGTGCGGCGAATGCGCTTCCCGAGCCGGGCGGTGGGCAGCACCACCAGCGGGAACACCGTCAGCGCGATGATCGACAGCCGCCAGTCCGTGCTGACCAGCACCACCAGCAGGAACAGCGCGGAAAACAACTGCCGCAGCCAGTCGGCCAGCATCGACGAAGTCGCAAGCTGGATCCGGTCGATATCCAGCATGATCGAAGACATCAGCCTGCCCGTCGAGTGCGTCTCGTAAAACGCCGCGCCCTGCCGCAGCACCTTGTCGAACACGCGCTGGCGCAGGTCCGTCACCGCCGAAAGCCCGGCGAAATTGATCAGGCAGTTTCCGCAGTAGTCGCAGATGCCGTTCGCGATGAACGTGACCAGGATCGCGAACCCGATCATCGTCCAGACGTTCCTGATCCACGCCGGCGTGAACTGTTCGAGGTAGAAAGTCGTGCCGTTCGGCAGCTTGAAGATCTCGACCGGCACGTCGGGCGCGCTCGGCACCAGCACGCGGCCGATCACCTGCCCGGCGAGTTTCGGAAACAGCCCGTGCGCGGCGCCGACGATGCTCATCATGACCACCGCTGCCACGACCACATACCAGTACGGCCGCACGAACCGCAGCAGGCGCATCAGGTCCTTCATGCCGCCACCCTCACGCGCTCCAGCGCTTCGAGCACTTCGCTCACGGGCAGATTCGCGATTCCCTCATGCGCCACCAGCGCCCGCGCCGGCGCTTTCCATGGCCCCCAGATCTCCGGATTGGTTTCGCTGAAAATCACCACCGAGGGCACCTGGAACGCCGCCGCCATGTGCGCCGGTCCGGAATCGTTGCCCACGAAGATCGACGCGGGCTGGAGCAGCGCTTTGATCTCCGCCAGCGGCGCGCCGGCCAGGGTGCGAAATTCCGAGAAGGGCGAGAGATCGTCCGCCGGCCCGGCGATGAACACCGGATCGAGGCCCCACTCCCCCCGGATCCGCCGCGCCAGTTCGATGAACTTCTCCGCCGGCCAGGTCTTGCCCGGCGCCGACGCAAAGGGATGGATTACCGCCCGCGCTTCGCGCCGCGCCGCGGAGCCGCCCGCAAACAGCTTCGACCGCGGGATCTCCCCCTTCGGCGCGCCCAGATAAAACATTGCCGACGCCAGATGTTCGGCCGTGTGCACCTTCCGCCGCACGCCCAGGATTTCCTGCGCCGTCGGAATCTGCACGTTGTAAAGCAGCGAGTACCGGTAATGCGCGAAGCCCGCGCGGAATTGGGCCCCGGAGCGCACCGTCAGCGCCAGGCTGCGCGTGCCGCCGTGCAGATCCAGGCACAAGCGCGGCCGCCACGCGCAAACCTCGCGCACCGCCGGAGCGAGCAGCTTATCGACGTCCGGGTTCCCCTCGAACACCGCCGCGAAGCGGTCCTCCACGACGACCGCCACCTTCAAATCCGGCCGCGCGCATTTCAACACTTCCAGCGCCGGCGTGGTCAGCACGCAGTCGCCCAGCGACCGCAGGCGCACCACGGCCACGCGGGAGCCGCCGGGAAGCTGCTGCAATACGGTTGCCACGAGCCTATTCTTCGATCTTCGCCTCGTCGATGAGCATCACCGGTATATCGTCCCGGATCGGGTATACCCGCTTGCACTGCACGCACTTCAAACCGCTTTGGTCGGGCTTCAACTCCAGCGGAGCCTTGCAGAGCGGGCAGACAAGTATGTCGAGCAGTTCCTTGCTAATCGCCATATTTCAAACCGGTCCTACAGTTTAGCAGACGCTAAATATCACCGAACGCTCCGGGAAACCGCAGCCGGCCGCCCGCGGCGAGCGCACCGGGAACCAGTTCGATCGCCATGAGCGCGTCGCCGCCGAACGGCGCCTCCAGGCGCCGGGCCAGCTCGGCCGAGAAACCGAACCGCGGGTAATATTTCGGGTGCCCCACCACGACGACCGCCTCCACGCCCCGCGCGCGGCAGGCCTCCAGGCCCGCGCGCACGAGCGCCCCACCGATGCCCTGGCGCTGCCATTCCGGCCGCACCGCCACCGGCGCAAGCGAGGCCGCCCTGAGCGGCGGCCCGCACCGTTCGACCGCCAACCGGCTGAACAGAATGTGGCCAACGGCCGCACCATTCACCACCGCCACGAGCGACACAATGATGAGCCCCTCCGCCCGGAGGCGGTCCACCAGCTCCGCCTCGGTGTCCTGCCCGAACGCCAGCCGGTTCACCTTCCGTATGGCTTCGAAATCCCCAGCCGCCTCTTCACGAACCACGCTGCTGTCATTGTATGCTGCTCAATGGACCCGATGCTCGTCTCCGTCAAGGTGAAACCGAATTCGAAGAATCCCCGCATCGAAGAAGACGCCGCCGGCGCGCTCACGGTCTACCTGAAATCGCCGCCCGTGGAGGGCAAGGCCAACGCGGAGCTCATCGAGCGCCTGGCCGAGCGCTTCGGCGTGCCCAAATCGAGAGTGCGGGTAAAATCCGGCCTGTCGTCCAAAACCAAACTGATCGAGATCGCGTAGCTGAATTCCTCTGCGGCCTTTGCGCGCTCAGCGGCGCAGGGCTTCTTACGTGCTGGTCGCGATCGTATCCGAGAGGTTCTCGGTCGGCAGGCTGACGGTGATGGTCCGGCCTGAGTAAGCGCCGGCAAAGAACGGGGTGAAATGCGTGCCCTGATAATTCCTGATCTGGATTACGATGCGCCGGCTGGAACTCAGGTCGCTTGCGCCTGTGCCGCAGGCCACGTCCGAAGCGCAAATGAGGTTCACCGTCACGTTGCTCGGGTTCAATCCGAATCGCATCCCTGCGCCCGCGGACGGAGATGTCGTGCCGTACACCACCAGATTCCTCATGGCGACCGGATCATAGCCGTGCACCACGCCCCAGCGCGCCGCTTCATTAGCCGCAAAGACCAGGCTCTGATGCATCCAGAATGTGATTCCCCAATCCACAATGCCGAACCAGAACATGAGGAACAGCGGCATAATCAAAACCGCTTCCACCATGGCCGCACCGCGTCGCGAGCCGCACTCATGCCGTCTCATTTACACCCCACACATGCCGGCCAATAAACCCCTGCGTATTGGAACGTGGTCGCCGGCTTTCCGCTGACGCTCAGTTTCCCGAAAGGCGTACTCACGGGCAGGTTCACGATCGACACCGTGACGGATGCCGGCGCCCAGTTGACGATTCCGAGCGTCACCGTCACGTTCGACGGGCCGATGCCTTCCACGATCGGAGTCGTGGTGCAAGGATTGCTGGGATCTGTGGAGGACTCCGTGGACGGGTCGCAACCGTAAGCGACGATGTTGCGAATCTTGGTGAAAAACGCGCCGGAGGTCAGCGGCATTGTGCACGAAGTGCATCGGGTCGGCGACGGGTCCGCTCCGGTGTACGCGTCGTACCTCAGCATTGACGCGTACCTGGCGCCTGCGCGCACCGATTCCTCCAGCCGGTTGTACATGTGAAAGTCGAGCCCGAAAAACACCGTTCCCAGAAAGAGCAGCACCATTACCGGCGCTGTTACGGAAAATTCCACGATTGCGCCGCCCCGTTCCCGTCTGCGAATTGTCTTGACCATGCTCTGTTACTCCACCAGGACGACTTTGAAGACATTAGGCGTGCCCGTTGTCGTCGAGGTTCCCATCACGGGTCCGGCCCCGACGTACACGGCGCAGACGCTGTCGTTCCCGTTCAGCGTCTTGTAATAATTCGCATCCAGCAGCAGGAACTCGCCCCATCCCACGACCTGATAGGGGCTGTAGGCGGGCGTCTTGTTCGTTTTGGTTGCATCCGTCCAGAACTGGCAGGTATTTGTGCCGGTGTACGAAATGGTGTTCTGTCCGTTCCCGTTCGCCAGATATGAGACGGCGCCGCAATAACCCACGTTGATGGGCACGATAATTCGGCGCGCGCCGTTCCCGTGATAGGTATCGATGCTGGTCGAAGTCTGGTCGCTATCCTGCAGCACCCGGTTCATCAGAGCGGTCGCGGCGCTGTTCACGTCGCCGTTCGCAGACAGGTAAAGATTTTGGATTATGGCCCCCGTATTGATGACGGGAGCGCCGGGCGGGATCTCATTGGCGACGATCGTATCGTTCAGATTGTTCGCGGAGTTGTAGATGTAGCCGCGGTTCGAGGTCGGCGAAGAGGTGACCTTCACCGCCCACCTGCCCGCATCCGCGTCGCCCTCGCAGAGATCTTTATTCCCCTTGCCCGAAAGTTGCTGCTCGTTGGGCCAGACCAGCGTGTACCGCAGGCCGGGGGTGAAATTGAACGGATCGCCCGGATTGTCCGGCACGGGATTCGTCGGAGTCGCCTGCAGGATCGGATGCGCGAACGGGGAAAAAGGAGCGTACGCTCCCGCGCCCGGACCCGGTTGCACCACCTGCGCCGCGGTCCCTGAGGCCGCGATGTTCGAGCTGAATACGTTCGTCAGCACCGGCATGAAAAACATCGGCAGCTTCAGATTGCTCGCGGTCACTTTCGCGCAGATGTACCCCGGCGCGAACTGCGCGGACATGTTTGGCGCAACGCTGAAATCGCAGTGGCCTCCCGTAACCTGGCCGAAGTCCACCTGGATCGTCGCATTCGAGGAATCGATCTGCTTGGTGCCGAAGTTCCATCCTTTCACCGTTGCCAGCGCCGCGTTTTTCGCGTTCGTGAGGCCGGCGGTCGTCCCGTCCAGCTTCATTGCCGCTGCCAGCGCCGCCGCGTCGCAAAAGGAACGCGCCTCCCCGCGCGTGATGTACATGCGCCCGATATCGACAGTCAGGCCCACCGCACCCACGACCGCCAGCAGCGATAGCGTGAACGTAATTAGTACATAGCCTGTGTTATGCGGATAATGCTTGCCCGCTCCGCTCATCGGCATCACTCCACTTCAGGGCTAATCATAAGTTACTGAAGTTCAATAGATCAAGAAAAAAACAGTACCATCACTTTGGAAAACCCAACTTACGCGGGTAGCGAATCCCCAGCATAAGCGTTCGGTCCCGCACGTATGTGGGGCAGGTCGCCAACATACTTGAAGCCGCCCGCGCCTCAGTCTTCGATCGCATACTCTTCCCGTACCGCCCAATGCACCGCAATTCCTCCGAAAATGAACGGCCGCGTCCGCACATCCCGATATCCCGCTTCGTTCAGCATTTCTACGAACCCGGCCGCAGACACAAACCCGCGCAGCGAATCCGGAATGTACGTGTAAGTCCGCGCCCGCCCGTGCAGCGCCAGACCCCAGATCGCCCCTTGTACGAACAAATATCCCAGATAGATTTGCCGTAGAGCGCGAAACCTCGGCAAAAAGAAATCCAGGCTCACCAGCACCCCGCCCGGCCGCAGCACCCGCCGGATCTCCCTCACGGCTTCCCCCAGCTTCGGAAAATTCCGCAGGCCGTACCCGACGAACACCGCATCGAAGCACCCGTCTTCGAACGGCAGTCGCATCGCATCCGCGCACAACACCGCGCCCGCTCCCGCGCTCTTCGCAAAGCGCAGCATCTCCGGCGTCAGGTCCGCGGCCACGATCTTGGCCCCTGGGACTCTCTCCGCCACCAGCCGCGAGAAATCCCCCGTTCCGCAAGCCAGGTCCAGCACCCGCGCGCCCGGCGCCAGTCCCGCTTCTGCCACCGCGCGCCTCTTCCACCTCGCGTCCATCCCATAGGAGAAAACCCGCGTGATGAAGTCGTACCGCGGCGCGATCTGGGCAAACATTCCACGCATTAGCCGCGCATCGCATTTTTCCGGAGGAATTCTCATCTCAGATTCAACTCGATCGGCATTCATCGGCGGCCCGGGCGTAGTATACTTCCACTTACCATGCCTGACGCCAATCAGCTCTTGAAACTGATGGTCGCCGCCTTAGTAATTACGGCGGGAATCTACGACATACGGTATCGCCGCATACCCAACTGGCTGTGCCTCGCCGGGATCATTGCGGGCTTCGCGTTCAACGCCTCCCAAGGCCGCCTGCTGCTGGCCGCGGAAGGCTTCGGGCTCGCCCTGCTCGTCTATTTCCCCCTCTGGCTGCTGCACGCGATGGGCGCCGGCGACGTGAAGCTGATGGCGGCCGTCGGCGCGCTGGTCGGGCCCATGGCCTGGTTTATCATCTTTCTCCTGACCTCGATCATCGGCGGTGTCGTGGCGCTGCTGATGATCCTGGGAAAGAAGCGATTCCAGAAGACCCTCTGGAATGTCGCCTACATAGTTTCGGAAATGGCCCACTTCCGCCCGCCCCACATGCGCGGCGAGGAGTTGGACGTGCGCAGCCCTATGTCCCTCCGCCTCCCCCACGGCGCAGTAATCGCCCTCGGCTGCCTGGCCTTCCTCGGGGCCGGCGCGTTGATGTAGAAAGCGCCGCCGGGATCGAGGCTGATCCGGACGGCGCTTCAGCCGTGCACTGAAATGTGAAACTGCGAGAAGCCTACTCGCTCATCTTGCGCTTGCGGCGGCGCATAACGTACAGCACGAAGACGACTACTGTCGCGAGGATCAGAATAGTCTGCAATACGGGGTTGCTTCCCATGAATCAGGGTCTCCTTTCCATTCTGGACATTCACTACGGTTTTGCTATCGTACTCAGCCCCCTGAGGACCATGATTATGCCGGGCCCGGCCGCGATCACCAGAACCGACGGCATAATGAAAAAGAAGATGGGGAACACCAGTTTCACCCCCACCTTGTTGGCGCGTTCCTCGGCGGCCTGGCGGCGGCGCACTCGCATGAAATCGGAATGCGTTCGCAGCGACTCGGCCACGCCGGTGCCGAACCGGTCGGCCTGAATGATCGTCGCAACCAGTTTCTTCAAGTCGCTTTCGCCCGTGCGGTTCCCCAGGTTCTGGAGCGCGTCCACGCGCCGCGTGCCGGCCCGCATCTCGAGCGTCACCAGGCCGAGTTCGTCGCAGATATCCGGATGGGTGTCGCGAAGTTCCCGCGAGACGCTGGCGATCGCCTGGTCGATTCCCAGTCCCGCCTCCATACAGATCACCATGAGATCCAGCGCGTCCGGAAGCGAGAGCCGGATCCGTTCCCGGCGCCTGTCCACCATTTTTTCCAGCACGAAATTGGGCGCGAAGAACCCCAGCGCGGGCCCGGCAATCACGACCAACAGCCCCAGCAATGGGTTGTCGAGCACGCCGCGGAGGAGCAGCGCCAGCACCAGGAACAGCCCGCAAAACACGAACTTTGCGCCGTAGTAGATTCTGACCGCGTTATCCGTCCGGTATCCCGCCGCCATCAGGTTGCGGCGCGCCAGCTTGGCCTCCTGCGGCGAGATCGGCGCTTTCTCGCCCACACGCTCGACCACCCTGACGATCCATTGCTTCTCGGCCGGCTGGCCATAATCCGGACTTCCACCCGCGATCGCCTGCTCTGCCGGCCCCGTCTCCGCCAGCCTTTCCTGGATCCGCACGGGCTTTGCCCACAGGCGGTTCCCCACAATCGCGATCACCGCGAGCAGCAGGCAAAACAGGAGTGCCGATATCGCAATCGCCATTGTTACACCTTGATGTCTACAATCCTCTTGATGAAAAAGTAGCCCAAGACTTGCCCGACGATAATGCCGGCGATCATGTAGCGCCCGATCGGGTCCTTCGCCATGGACTGCAGGTAATTCGGCGAAACCATCATCATCAACGCGGCGAGCGCGAGGGGTATCAACGTCAGCACCATCGCCGTAATGCGCCCCTGCGCGCTGATCGCCTGAACCTGCCCTTTCAGCTTGAAGCGCTCCCGGATCACCTCGGCCAGCTTGGCCAGGATCTCGGCCAGGTTGCCGCCCGTCTCGCGTTGCAACAGCACGGTCGAGATGAAGAACTTTACGTCCAGCAACGGCACACGCTCGCCCAGGTTCTTAAGCGCGGCGTCGATCGGCAGGCCCAGGTTGTGCTCGTTGTGCACCTTCCGAAACTCCTGCCTTAACGGGTCCTGGGATTCTTCCGAAAGCATCTCCAGCGCGATCGAGAATGCATGGCCCGCTTTCATCGCGCGGCCCAGGAAATCGAGTGCCTCCGGCAGTTGCTCCTCGAAGGCCGCCAGCCTCTTCTTCCGCTTGCGCATGACGTAAAGCCACGGCGTCACGGAGAACACCGCGGCCATCGTAACGATACTCAACTCCGGGAACAACAGAGGCCGGAACCATGCCCCCAGCAGCGCTCCCGGAATCGTCAGGCCCGCCATCATCGTCAACAGCTTGTTCAGATTCCAGTTCAAGCCCGACTGCGCGAGCTGGCGCTCCAGACCCCGCGCCACGTTAAACCGGGCCAGCAGCCTGGCGAATCCCGCCTCGACGGCGTCCGGATCCAGCAGCACCTTCGTTTCCACCCGCGCTGTATCGCCCAGGCCCGACTTCAGCGTGGCGGCGACTTTCTTCTTCCTTTGCCCCTCCTGGTAACTGATCCCCAGGCTGATCGCGAACGCGAGGATCGCGAAGATCGATAGAAATGCGATTCCTACCAACAGCCACATAAGCGCCGCCCTATTTGATCTCGACCATTGTCTGGAAGATCGAGGCCGGCAACTGAATTCCGGCCGCCCGCAGCCGGTCGTAGAACTTCGGCCGGATGCCCGTCGGGCGGAACCGCCCCGTCACGCGCCCATCCTCGGTCACGCCCGTCTTCTCGAAAACGAAAATGTCCTGCGTGGTCACCTGGTCGCCTTCCATGCCCACGCACTCGGTCATGTGCGTCACGCGCCGGGTGCCGTCGCTGAATCGCGAAACCTGAATAATCAGGTCGATCGCCGAGCTCACCTGCTGCCGGATCGCCCGGATGCCGATGTTCGCGTTGGCCATCGTCACCATCGTCTCCAGGCGCGCAATGCTGTCGCGCGGGCTATTGGCGTGAATCGTCGTCAACGAGCCGTCGTGGCCCGTGTTCATCGCCTGCAGCATGTCGAGCGCTTCCTCGCCGCGGACCTCGCCCACGATGATCCGGTCCGGCCGCATGCGGAGCGCGTTGATCACGAGCTGCCGGATCTTGATCGCCCCGTGGCCTTCGATGTTCGGCGGCCGCGTTTCCATTCTCGCCACGTGCGTCTGCCTGAGCTGCAGTTCCGCGGCGTCCTCGATCGTCACGATCCGCTCGTTCTCCGGAACGTACCCGGAGAGCACGTTCAGCAGCGTCGTCTTCCCGGCGCCGGTTCCTCCGGAGATGATGATATTCAACCGCGCCTTCACGCACGACTGCGCCACCGTCAGCATGCCTTCCGTCAGCGCCAGGTTTCTTACCAGTTCGTCGGCCAGGATCGGGTCGCGCCGGAATCGCCGGATCGAAAGCAGCGGCCCGTCCACGGCAATCGGCGCGATCACCGCGTTCACGCGCGAGCCGTCCGGCAGCCGCGCGTCCACCAGCGGCGACGATTCGTCCACCCGCCGCCCCACCCGCGAAACAATCCGCTCGATAATTCGCAGCAGGTGCGCGTTGTCTTTGAACTCCACCGGCGTCCGGTGCAGCTTTCCGAACCGCTCCACGTACACCAGCTTCGGCGTGGTCACCAGGATGTCCGACACCGTCGGGTCCTGTAGCAGCGGTTCCAGCGGCCCCAGTCCGAATACCTCGTTCAGAATCTCTTCGGCTACCCGGTCCTTCTCGGCCCGGCTCAGCGGCGTCGTCTCTTCGTCGAGCAGCTTCGCGACCGCTGTTCGGATCTCGCCTCGTACCCGCTCGCCGCCCAGGGAGGATAGCACCTCGAGATTGATCCGCTCCACCAGTTTCCGGTGCAGCGTGAACTTCAACTCCTGGTACTCCGGCGCGAGCGTCTGCGCGGCGGCCATGCGCGTCACCCAGCCCGCTTCCTGGTTGCGATTACTCACCGCAAAATCAGCCATTCGTTACTCTCCGCGTTCTCCGCGCCTCCGCGGTAAAGAACTCTTTCCGCGTCCCGCTAAATGCTAAAAATCGACAAGTTCACCTTCGACTTCGGCTTCTCCTTCGCCTGCACGCCCGCAATCTTCAGAGCGAGCGCATTAAACGCCTTCCCGAGTTCCGAGTTCGCGCCCAGCAGATTCCCCTCGGCATAGGCCTCATAGAGACCCGGATAATCGTTAGGCAGCCTTTCCCAAATCGGCACGCCCAGCGCCTTCTGCATGTCCGCCGATCCGAACTCCGAGCGCTTCGGCATCCGGTTCATCACCAGCCGGATCCGGTTCCGCGGATATCCCGCGTCCATGCAGCCCTGGATCACCTGCTTCAACTGCTGCAGCGAGGGCATGTCCATCGTTCCCACCAGATACAGCTCGTCAACCTCGTTGAGGAAACCCAGTGTAATCGCGCTGACGCTCCGCCCCAGGTCCACCACGGCCCAGTCGTAATTCGATCTCAGGAACCGCAGCACCTGCTGGAACTGCTCCGGGTGCAGGTCGTCCGCCACCGTGCCGGGAGCCGGCGCGCTCACCACCTCCAGGTTGCCCCGGCCGTTGGAGACCAGCGCATTCCAATAGCTCGCATCGAGGCGGTGTACGTTCCTCACCGCGTCCACGATCGTGTACGGCGCCTTCGCCTTCATCAGGAAACCGATCAGCCCGGCGCTCATGTCGAAATCCGCCAGCAGCACCTCCTGCCCGGTCGCCTTCTCAATCTCCACCGCGACGTGGCACGCGATCGTCGTCGCGCCGCAGCCGCCCTTCGCCGAAAGGAACCCGATGACCTTGCCCCGGTCCCGCGAAGCCGCCCTGGTGCGCTCCGCCACCAGCCTCTCCAGCGCCGCCTTCAACCCCTGCTCGATCGGCGGGAACAGAAATTCGTTCGCGCCCGCACGCATGGCGCTGAGGATCGCCGCCGAATCCGCCACTTCGTTGAGCGCGATGATCATCGGCGCGGACGCGCTCGCCTTCGCGCTCCGCGCCATCTCCTCGAACCCTTCGCCCGCAGCCTCCAGGTCGATCAGCAGCACGTCCGGGCGCACCTTTCCCACATCCTCGAGGAAGGCCGCCGGATCTCCCGCCGCGACCGGCTCGGCCGCCGTGCGGATCGGCACGTTTCGCACGGCGGTTTCGACTTCTGTCTTTAACGCCTGGTTCGCAATCACCAGGCCGATCTTCAATGGACGCATGTTATCGAGCGCTAATTCGCTACTGTTTCCCACCCGCCGGACGCGCCGTTTGCGCGCCGCTCGACGCCGGAGGCGCTGCCGCCTGCCCCGGACCGCCTTGCGGCATCGGCACTAACTGCAGCACCGGAAATTGCGGGTTTGCCGGCGCCTTCTCTTTCGGCTGCAATTCTTCCACCGGGACCGTCTTCTTCGGGGGCACAACCGGCACGCGGCCAGTCTCTTGAACCCCCGGCGTTCTCGGAGGCGTTGTAGCCGTGCCCTTCATGAACGGCTCGGGCATCTTGATCTCGGGAACCTGCTTGTTCGCCGGCACCGGCCGCACGATCTCCGGCGTCACCACCACCAGCAGCTCCGTGTTGTTCTTCTGCACCCCGCGCGACTGGAACAGCTTTCCGAGCAGCGGGATGTCGCCCAGCCCCGGGATTTTGCTCATGGTCGTGATCACCTGGTTGTTCAGCAGCCCGGCGATCGCGAAGCTCTGCCCGTCCTGCAGCTCGATCTCCGTATCCACACGGCGTGTCGAAATCGCCGGGATCGTGAAGCCGCTGATCGTGATGGCGTTTGACATGTCGAGCGAGCTCACCTCCGGGTTCACCTTCAGCCGGATCGTGCCTCGCGGCGTGATCGTCGGGATGAAGTTCGTGCGGATGCCGAACTCCCGCCACTGAATCGTGACCGCCCCCGCGCCGCCCAGCCCCGACTGCAGCACCGGGATCGGAAACTCGCCGCCGGCCAGGAAACTCGCCGGCTGGCCGTTGATCGCCAGCAGGTTCGGTTCCGCCAGGATCTCGAGCAGCCGCTTCTGCTCCAGTGCCTTGATGGTCGCGCCGAGGTTCAAGTCCGGCCGGAACAGCAGAACATTCAGCGCGTCGGTTAGCGTCACTGCCGCGGCGCTGCCGCCGTTCGTAGCCGTCTGCACCAGCGGCGCGCTGTACTGCTGAGTCGTCGTCGAGCCGATCGTGTTCCCCGCCCCCGTGCTGAAAAAGTTGACGCCCAGATCCTGCGTCGCCGTCCGGTCCACGTTCGCGAACCGCACCTTCAACAGGACCTGCTCGTCCATCGGAGGCACTTCGACATGCAGCAGGTTCACCGTCTTGCCGAGCGTTCCGGCAATCTCCGCCGCGCGGTCCGCCGCGATCGTGTCCGGCACCGTTCCCCGCAGGTAGACATTGCCGTCCTCGACGTTGATCGTCACGTCCGAGCCCGGCAATTCCTTGCGCAGTTCTTCCCTGACGGCCTCGATCTTCGACGTGTTCGGCTGCACCTTCAGATCGAACATCAGCCGGTTGCCGCCCTGCTGCCACAGGATCAGGCTCGTCTCGCCGGGAGCTTTCCCATTGATCAGCACTTGTTTCGGGTCCACGGGAACCGCCTCGGCCTTGTCCCCGTCGGCTATCGAAACCCGCTGGATTTCAACCGGGCTCTCGACGACCAGCGACTTGCCGACTGTTACGAAAAGGTCGCGCGCAGGCGAGCCCTCCTGGGCCCAGGCCGCGCCCGCCGCCAGCACCATCGCTACCGCGACAATCAAAAGGGACAGGCCAGGGTGACGCCGGGGACGGTGACACCAGGGACAGGCTAGTGTGTCCCTTGTGGGGAACCGGGGACAGGCTAGTGTGTCCCTTGTGGACACACCTGCCTGTCCCTGGTTTTCCTCTCCCGGTTTCCATCCGCTTTCCGCAATCTGCGCAAAATGGGAAACCATGTAATCCCACGATTCCCCGGAAACGCCGTCTGATGTTCCTCTCGTCCTCGTGGGGTTCACCGGCTATTTCCCTCCGCTGAAAATTCGGCCTGTGTCTTCTTGGCCCCTGTCAGAACTTCGATCACGATCGGCGGCTTCGGCTTCGGTTTCTCCTCCGGTGCGGCCTTTTTCACCGGCGCGGCTGCGCGCCGGACCGGCGCTTTCGAGGCGGCCGGCATCGGAATACCTTCATCGCCGCTGAACAGCGCCAGCACCGATGTGCCCCGCGTCTTCGCGACATCCGTATCCACCGGATTGCGCAGCACCAGTTGAATTTGAGTGTTCGTTTGGGCCAGGCTGATTTTTTCCGCCTGTTCCGGCGTCACCAGCAGGTTCACCACCTGCACCGAGATCGGCTTGCCTTCGGCATCCTTTTGTATATTCTGTCCGGCGGAGAGCACCTCGATGTTCTGGAGCAAGGTTTTAGAGAGCATCCCGAGCGCCTTCGGCGATTCCGGCGGCGCTCCCGAGATGACCACGTCCACCCGCATGCCCGGCACCACGAAGCCGGCCAGCCCGATGATTTCATTCACCTTCACGCCCACGGCGCGCATGCCGTTCGGGATCGTAGCCGCGAGTCCGGCGCCGGAGCCTTTCGGAGCCAGGCGTGTCTCCAGGATCGGCTCGCCTTCATAGATCGCCGATATGACACCGCGGCCGATGACGTCTTCTTTCTTTGTCGCCGCCTGCTGCGGCACGGGGCCAGCCCAGTCACGGTAAGTCAGGTCGAGATCGCGAATGAGCGTGCCCACGCCCAATGTACGGTTGGCTACGATAACCTTTGTAGTTACCGGCTTGGCGGACGTGTTGATCCGGCCGGCGATGGCCTTATAGAAGATCAGGGTAAACGCCCCGGCCACCACGAATGCAAACACCAGAACGGTAAGAAAACGCTTGTTCATCCTTGCTCCTTAAGAGCCTCAGAGCAAAACCATGTCTAAACAAAACAAGGCCGCCCGCGCCACGGAGGGTGACTACCCTCAAGCGGCGCGAGCAGCACAAAATTGGAGCGCCTCGATTCCTCAGCGCCCCCAGGGCGCGCTTTACTATGCAGCGCTGCCAAGGGCGCTGCTGATTGAATTCCAGACGTTCTTGATCTGGTTGCCCGCATTTTGAAGCGTAACCACGCAAACGAGGGCGATCAACCCGATTAGCAGCGCGTATTCCACCAAGTCCTGGCCTTGTTCGTCGCGCAGAAAGCTATTCAACAGTTTCATATTAAGCATCTCCTCGCAAATCGTATTTGATGATCCGAAGATCATCGAACTCTGGTTTCGTGGTCTGGCGACCACGGGAAACACCGCCCAGATTCTCGGCGGAAACTTGTTCTGCCTTTCGCCGGAATACAATGGCTATGCCATCGTCGTACACGGGACGCCAATTCGCGGACGCTTTTAAGGTGCTCACCAGTGACTCACGCACCGGCAAGAGAACCGTGTCAATCCCGTAACTCCTGAGGGACTTTTCCCAATCGTACTTTCCATGGAGCACGCTCAGATACCGTTCAAGGAACTCGCCTCCGTAGAAATCGAACCGGCCATCAATGAATACTCTTTGGTTCGGATACAGGCGGTAGATCAAGTATCCACCCCACAGGTCAGTCGTGAATATCCGGTCTTCGGAGCGCAGAGCCTTGATCGCTGCTACGGGATATATGTGCGAATCGTATTTCGCCTCCAATAAGGGCGGGCGCACTTGAATGCAGAGCAGCACGAGAAGGAAAACGACACCCGAGGCGCCGATAAACGGGAATCGTCCCGCGCCATCCATCGGCAGATACTCGTGGCCGATTTCCCGAAGTTCACGCGCTGTGCCTTTTAGCCATCCAGCGGCCCGCGATTCGGCCGCTAGCCTCACGACTTCATCGAATGCCGCTGCTATCGTGGGCGCCACTATGACTGCAAACAACGGCAGGTTTCGTCCAGCGTACAGCGCCAGATGGGTCCAGCCCACGATGAGGATTGCTTGCTCCCACCTACCCCGCCACATGCTCCACATCAAGGAAAGAATGGCGCACGCCAGCATTGCTTCAAAATAGAGCGCGCCTGATTGGTGGAAATTGAAGGACAGGCATTCAACAACCGTGTCGTTCACAAAACCCGCAGAAAGGAATTTATAGATGTAAACGTGAAGTTTATAAGACTGTGGATTCACCAGACTGCCCGCCAGGCAACCCGCTGCGGTAGCCAGGTAGGGCCGTGATCGCAGGAATCCGTCGCGCCGCGTCCTCCCGTCCGCCCCGAAAAGCCCACCAACGATTTCGCCCGCTGCATAGGCCAAAACCAAGACCAGGCCCACGATAAACCCACCGTGCAAATTCGCCCACAGGATCGTGAGGAGCGGCAGCGAAAGAAGCCCTCGCAGTCCCCCCTCACGCGCACGCTCCAAAATCCACAGAAACAGGACCGTAAACAGAATCGTAAACAGGTGCGGGCGAGCGGCCCAATGAATCGTCGAGACAATCATCGCCAGAGCTGTCGTCCCCATGGCGATCAGCATGTTCCCGCATGTTCGCCGCACAAGACGGTACAATAAACCGAACGTAGCCGAGATCACCGCAATGCTCGCCACCACGACCATGGATAACCCGCCCAGGCCGTAAAGCCATGCGGCGATCACTTCCCAGAGCCATTCCCAAGCACAAAATGGGCGCCCTCCCATAGTGAACGAGAAAAGCTCCTGTGTGGGAACACGGCCATGCGCAAGAATCCAACGCCCGGTCGCTATGTGCCATGCGGTGTCGGCATCGGTGAGCAACCCGCTCAGTCCATTCATTCTCACAAGAACGACGAAAACCGGCAGCAGCATCGCCAGATCCGTGAACGACGGCAGGAGCCACAGGCCGCGCGGCGCAGTGCGCGCTTTCGGCGCCGCTGCGCTGGCCTGCTGCGCGTTCTCCACGCTCTCGATCGCTGTCGTCGTCACATCACCCGGCATGTGTACTCGCCCGGCCTCGGTCCGCTCGCCGATTCCTCTTTCGGATAACTCCGGAACTGCATCTGGTTGATCTGCAGCGCCACCCGCAAATCCCCGTTCTGCGCCGCCACCCGCGCCACCACCGCATTGCAGTGCA
>Ga0078972_1004974_pt1 | contig 34853 bp, 73 predicted proteins | sample YelNatPaOPGAMG01_FD_67568 | JGI IMG/M metagenome (GOLD analysis project Ga0078972, IMG submission 67568) | Hot spring thermophilic microbial communities from Obsidian Pool, Yellowstone National Park, USA - OP-RAMG-01 (SPADES assembly) (version 2) | ecosystem: Environmental > Aquatic > Thermal... | reverse complement strand
GAAAGAGTCAGGTTCCCTCCCACAGCCAGACCCTGAGGGAGCTGGGTCAGACCTGTACAGCCAGAAAGGTCCAGGTATCCCCCCACGGTCAGATCCTGAGGGAGCTGGGTCAGACCTGTACAGCCAGAAAGGTCTAGGGATCCTCTCACAGCCAGACCCTGAGGGAGCTGGGTCAGACCTGTACAGCCAGAAAGGTCTAGGGATCCTCTCACGGCCAGACCCTGAGGGAGCTGGGTCAGACCTGTACAGCCAGAAAGGTCTAGGGATCCTCTCACAGCCAGACCCTGAGGGAGCTGGGTCAGACCTGTACAGCCAAAAAGGGACAGATTCCCTTCCACGGTCAGATCCTGAGGGAGCTGGGTCAGATCTGTACAGCCAGAAAGGGACAGATCCCCTCCCACGGCCAGACCCTGAGGGAGCTGGGTCAGACCTGTACAGTCAGAAAGAATCAGGCTTTCTCCCACAGCCAGACCCTGTGGGAGCTGGGTCAGACCTGTACAGACAGAAAGGAACAGGGATCCTCCCACGGCCAGACCCTGAGGGAGCTGGGTCAGACCTGTACAACCACGGAGGGACAGATCCCCTCCCACGACCAGACCCTGAGGGAGCTGGGTCAGACCTATACAGCCAGAAAGGGACAGATTCCCTTCCACGGTCAGATCCTGAGGGAGCTGGGTCAGACCTGTACAGCCAGAAAGGTCTAGGGATCCTCTCACGGCCAGACCCTGAGGGAGCTGGGTCAGACCTGTACAGCCAGAAAGATTCAGGTTCCCTTCCACGGCCAGACCCTGTGGGAGCTGGGTCAGACCTGTACAGTCAGAAAGATTCAGGTTCCCTTCCACGACCAGACCCTGAGGGAGCTGGGTCAGACCTGTACAGCCAGAAAGGTCTATGGATCCTCTCACAGCCAGACCCTGAGGGAGCTGGGTCAGACCTGTACAGTCAGAAAGATTCAGGTTCCCTTCCACGACCAGACCCTGAGGGAGCTGGGTCAGACCTGTACAACCACGGAGGGACAGATTCCCTTCCACAGTAATCTGTTCTTCCACGGTCAGACCCTGAGGGAGCTGGATAGGGTTTTCTGACAGAAGTAATCTTTTAAATTTTTCAGGAGTCATATTCAAGTTCCTCTTAACAACTGGAATCTTGTCTTTCTGACAACTGTTTTTAATCTTTCTTCAAAAATCTTCTTTTCTAATAAATCCTTCCATGGACTTTCTAATTTGTCCTTATATGTTACCAGACTTTTATAGCACCTATTAAAAAATTTCTGGTCAATATAAATTTGCCCTTCCACGGCCAGACCCTGAGGGAGCTGGGTCAGACCTGTACAGCCAGAAAGGTCCAGGTATCCCCCCACGACCAGACCCTGAGGGAGCTGGGTCAGACCTGTACAGTCTTGGAGATACATGTTCCTTCTCACAATAAGACCCTGAGGGAGCTGGGTCAGACCTGTACAGCCAGAAAGGGACAGATCCCCTCCCCACGGTCAGACCCTGAGGGAGCTGGGTCAGACCTGTACAGACAGAAAGGAACAGGGATCCTCCCACGGCCAGACCCTGAGGGAGCTGGGTCAGACCTGTACAGCCAGAAAGGGACAGGGATCCTCCCATGGTCAAGTCTTGTGGGAGCTGGGTCAGACCTGTACAGCCAGAAAGGTCTAGGGATCCTCTCACAGCCAGACCCTGAGGGAGCTGGGTCAGACCTATACAGCCAAAAAGGGACAGATTCCCTTCCACGGTCAGACCCTGAGAGAGCTGGGTCAGACCTGTACAGCCAGAAAGATTCAGGTTCCCTCTCACAGCCAGACCCTGAGGGAGCTGGGTCAGACCTGTACAGCCAGAAAGGTCCAGGGATCCTCTCACAGCCAGACCCTGAGGGAGCTGGGTCAGACCTGTACAACCACGGAGGGACAGATCCCCTCCCACGACCAGACCCTGAGGGAGCTGGGTCAGACCTGTACAGCCAAAAAGGGACAGATTCCCTTCCACGGTCAGATCCTGAGGGAGCTGGGTCAGACCTGTACAGCCAGAAAGGGACAGGTATCCCCCCACGGTCAGACCCTGAGGGAGCTGGGTCAGACCTATACAGCCAGAAAGGGACAGATTCCCTTCCACGGTCAGATTCTGAGGGAGCTGGGTCAGACCTGTACAGCCAGAAAGGTCTAGGGATCCTCTCACAGCCAGACCCTGAGGGAGCTGGGTCAGGCCTGTACAACCACGGAGGGACAGGTATCCCCCCACGGTCAGATCCTGAGGGAGCTGGGTCAGACCTGTACAGCCAGAAAGGGACAGATCCCCTCCCACGGCCAGACCCTGAGGGAGCTGGGTCAGACCTGTACAGCCAGAAAGGGACAGGTATCCCCCCACGGTCAGACCCTGAGGGAGCTGGGTCAGACCTGTACAGCCAGAAAGGGACAGATTCCCTTCCACGGTCAGATCCTGAGGGAGCTGGATAGGGTTTTCTGACAGAAGTAATCTTTTAAATTTTTCAGGAGTCATATTCAAGTTCCTCTTTAACAATTGGTGGTTTGTGTTTTGTTTGATAATTATAATTATAATAAAGTCCTTTGTACGTCCAGACTGACGGTGGGGGAGCTGGGGTCGACGGAGACCATGAGTTTCAGGGTTAAGTCTCTGACCATTGAGTTCCTTGAGTTTGGATTCGATTAGTCCCGGTCCCATTTAAAAACTGTAACGGTGATTCCAAATTCCGGGATGAGATATGTTTTCATTTTGGTCTCCTGTGGATGTGTTGTAAGTCATTGACTTCCCCATAAGGGCCTTGTCATGTCGATCACTTAAAGTAATACTTTAAGTCCCTATTACTACTTCGTCACCATGCCCTATAAGATCCGGGATGTTCTTTGGCATCTTCCCTGATGGCCAGGCCTTTGACGATGAATTCCCCGTCGATGATAATGTCGGCCCAGGCTTTGACCTTGGAAGTGGTGCCCCGGTTGATGTGGATTTGGACCTTGGTAATGTTCATGGGGATTCCTTTTTAGGAGTACCGGGGATAGAATGCGGCCGGTGAGTATGTAAAAGAACCAGACTGCATCTTTCATGTCCAGCCTGGGTCCCATGCCGCGGTACCTGGAGAAGATCCCTTTGATGGTAATCTTTTCCTGAAGGGTAAGGTCCCTCATTTGGATTTCCTCTTTTTTTAAGGACGATGGTGGTGGGGTCCTGCTGGGTCCCGTCCCAGACATGGATCTGGAATTTTCCCTGGTAGTATTCCAGGAAGATAGACGTACCGGGTTCTTTTTCCTGGGGGTTTCCTATGCAGTCGTTGTTTCTTGGCCAGGGACATTCGGAGATTGACCGGGGGGTTTGTCTGGGTGGATTCCTTTTTATGGTCCAGCCATTCCTGGTAGCTCAGGGTTGTGTCCCCTGGCCTTTGAGGTACTTGGACAACCATATCTGTTTTCGTTTGGAGTTCGGGTATGCCGTATTGCCACACTTGGCATAACAGACCCGGGCACAGTTCTTGGTGGGTCTGCAATGGCCCGCGATGGGAAGGTTCAGGGAGCAGCCGGTCTTGGAATTCTCGGAAAGGATAGTCGTAGGGAAGTACATGGTGATATCCCTCCTATAATCTTTTAATGAATTGGGGGGGGGTGGAAATAAAAATGGCCTGTTCCGGGGATGGAACAAGCCACTCGCGTAAACACTTACACACAACAATCAAAGGGGTCCTGGGCCCTAAGCCTGTCGGATACTTCTTACTGCAAGGGTCAGTTAAAAATATACACGTACCTAACATAGTTATTTCCTATTCTATGATAATGCCAGGTCAAAAAATCAGAACCTATTTGTGATTTTCACAGCTATATCCTATTCTATGATAATGCCACAACAGGTTAAAAAATCAGAAATTTGCGTTTTATTAATTTTAGCGCCGCGCAAATTAGCGTCGCGCAGATCAGCGTCAGACAGATTAGCGCCGGACAGATCAGCGTGGCACAGATTAGCGCAGCACAGATTAGCGCCGGACAGATCAGCGCCGGACAGATCAGCGTAGCACAGATTAGTGCCGCGCAGATCAGCGTCGAACAGATTAGCGCCGCGCAGATTAGCACTGGACAGATCAGCGTCACGCAGATCAGCGTCACGCAGATCAGCGTAACACAGATCAGCGCCGCGCAGATTAGCGCCGGACAGATCAGCGCCGCGCAAAGTCTCAATTTCCAAGATTGTTTCGCCTGAAAACCTATTTGTGATTTTCATAGTACATCCTTTCAATTGTTATTCCCAAAAGTGCAATTACCTGGAAGTATAGAACTTAGGTGGGCAGGAAATAAAATGGCCCGGTCATCTTTCGAGGGCCGGGCCATTTCGCGTAAAACCACAACACACAACAGAGGGGTCCTGGGCCCTCTGAAGTATCCAGACTATAATATACTTTACATTGGCCAGAAAGTCAATAGCTAAGTTCAACATTTTTAGGTACTTATAAGACACCACATCCTGTGGGGTAATTATTCACAGGGGTATCCCACGGGGTGTGGCTTGTGGGTAACCCCAGTGTTTCGAGGTAGTTACTTTGAATCTGTGACCTCGAAGTCATTGAGGGTGGTATCTTGGACTTCGGCTTTGCCGGTGGTGTCGGTGAAAAGAGTATTCAAGTTCATTGATTACATTGGTAACATCAGCATCTCCTTGGTAATGGTGGGGATGTCTTTTTCACTGGGGACATCCAGGATTTCAAGTTCCTCACCCTTATCAGGCTCGAAGTCAAGACCACAGATCTTGGCCAGTTTGATGGCCTGTTCCTCGGACAGAAGGAGATCCTTATCTTTGAAGTCCTTGGCCAGACAGAAGGCTGTGGAGGTTCCGTACTGATGCCGGTGTACAAGGAGTTTCTTGGTATAGGTACCGACAATGGACTTACCAACAAGACTGAGTTTGGCTGCTTTCTGTATTTTGTTCATGGTTATTTCTCCTCTTTCCAGCATTTGAGATCGTCGAGTTCCCGTTCGAAGCAGGTGGCCCCGTCGTAACTCATCAGGGTATCGAGACCTTTGATTTTCTTTCCAGACTGAAGTCTCGTGGTCAGGTTCTGGGCTTTCCGTTTGGATCCGGTGATGAGGACAACATCCCGGAAGTTATCGTCCTCGCCATCATTGAAGGTCTTTGATGTTTGATCCGAGCAGATCCTCCAGACTGACTGCGAGGTTAACCGAGATCCGCCCGTCCTTATCGGCCCGGGCCTTCAGGGCTACCGCGGTCAAGGGGACCTTCAGGAGGTCAATGCTTGGGGGAAGACTTCCTTTGATCTTCATAATGAGATTACCTCCTTAAAAGGATGAGTCCATTGTAGGGAATGCTGACGGGGCCCTTGTCATTTCGTTTAGGATCGTTCAGGTATTCCAGGACCTTCCCGACCAGGCCGGTGTCGTCGGTGGTGTTTTCCAGGTCATCCGTATGGACGAGGACTGCCCCGTCCCCGGAGAGTTCATAGTTGACCGTGTCCATGACCCTGTCGATCAGTTCTGAGCCACAGCCTTCAATGGTAATGACTTGGGTTTCGCGTGATTTCATATTAGGGATCTCCTCCTCAGTAGGTGACGGTGGTGGCATTCAAGCGAATGATCTGCCAACCTTCGGCTTCAAGGTTGTCGGCTACCTGGCTGAGATTCCATTCCTCGGGGTCGGCCTTTTTAACTTCATTCAAGGCTTTGTCGAAGGCGGCTTCGAAGGTCCGGTCCTTTTTAGGGACATCATGCTGGACGAGCCAAGGATAGACAATGGTTTGGTCATCGTTGGGTCTTACAAGAATGAGTTTCATGGTTGTACCTTTCGGGTTAAAGGGGTCACACTACGCTACACACAATAGCGCAGTGTGACTTGGTTTCCAGACTGGGTCATCCGAACTGGACGAAGAACTTCCTGGTGACATCCTTACGGAATCTTTTTCCGGCTGCGGTAAGCTGATACATCCCGTCCACCCACCAGTAGAGTCCATTGACCTCGTCGTAACGATCTCCGCGGTCATCAGAGTCATGGAACCCCAGGGGGTTTCCTATGCAGTCCTTGATGGTAATTTCCAGGCCCCCGGATCCTTTTGTTGTTGTCGAGTTGTTTCTTGGCCAGGGACATTCGGAGATTGACCGGGGGGTTTGTCTGGGTGGATTCCTTTTTATGGTCCAGCCATTCCTGGTAGCTCAGGGTTGTGTCCCCTGGCCTTTGCCTGACATGACCATTGCCCCGCTGGGGAGTTCGTCCATGGCGAAGGCGATGTCATGGTGCATGAAGTCCAGGATCATATAGATGGAGGCCTTGAACATCTTTGTATTGGCGTCCCGATCTTCCTGGAAGGCATTCTTTCATAGAAATTAAAGGGGATCATGCAGAGATTATTATTCAATCAAAGAAGTATGGGGAGGTTTGTGTTTTAATAGATTTCCAAGATGTTCCCAAGGTTCAGAGATACCGCTGGTCAGTAGGTCGGGGAAATTATATTGTTACCAGTATTTTTGGTAAACATACTTTTCTACATCATATTTTATTACCTCCCAAAGACGGCTTTGTAACGGACCACAAAGACAGAAATCCTTGGAACAATAAATTAGAAAATTTAAGATATGCTACCCCACAAAAAAACAACTGGAATTCTTTTCCAAAAACCAGGGGTTTTAAGGGGGTCTAATTACGTTAAAAAATCAAGAAAATGGCGGAGTAGAATTACCCTTCCAGATGGAACCAGAAAATTGATAGGAGATTATTCAGAAAAAGAACAGGCCTTGTCAGCTTATGATTCCCAAGTCAAAATGTTGAGAGGAGAATTTGGACTTACCAATTCCAGCATTTCCCACACGACAGACATCCACTCACCTTGTGCCAAATCGCGGGACAATCCCTGGGATCATGGGGCATGTGATCCTTCTTTACAATCTTTCCCGCAAAATGATAAGGAAAAATTGTCCTAATATTTTTCAGGTTAGGGACCACATCGCTGGCGAACCTGGGTCCCCAGCAGAGAACCCCCTTGTACTTCCAGACTGACGGTGGGGAGCTGGAGTCGACGGAGACCATGAATTTCAAGTTGGGGCGTTTGCCATTGAGGGCCTTGGCGATTTCAATTTTCCTGGACATGCCATAGAACACGGTGGCTGGGCAGGTCTTGGCCAGTTTCAGGATGTTGGGGATGTGTTCTTTGTTGAGGTCGCCGGTTCCATTGAGTCGCACGGCGGTCCGTCCGCGGCATTCCCTGATGAGCTGGGAGATGTCCTGGCCTTTGAGGTACTTGGACAACCATATCTGTTTTCGTTTGGAGTTCGGGTATGCCGTATTGCCACACTTGGCATAACAGACCCGGGCACAGTTCTTGGTGGGCCTGCAATGGCCCGCGATGGGAAGGTTCAGGGAGCAGCCGGTCTTGGAATTCTCGGAAAGGATAGTCGTAGGGAAGTACATGGTGTACGTCTCCTTGCGTTTAATGTTTTAATATCTGGAAATATAGAACTTAGGGGTAGGAAATAAAATGGCCCGGTACCTGTTAAGGGCCGGGGGTATTGGATAATGATTTGGGGGACAGGGTTTTATTGTGCAGGAACACGTCGGCCATAAGTTTGGGATTCTTCCAGTAGAATACGGTGTACTGCATGGGTCCCTCCTTTACTCGAAGTCTGTCTGGTCGTACAGGCCGATGGCAAAGCCGCGGGCACGCATCTGTTTATCCGTGACGAGGTATTCGTATTTGGATCCATCTTTGTTCTCCACTTCAAGGGCGAGCACGAGTTTAACTGTGGACCCGTCTTTCTGTTTATACCCGCAGATTTTTCCGTCTGCGTCTTTGACTTGCTGGCCCTGAACTTCTATGGACCCTGTAACAACAAAGCGTTTCGTTTTCATGGGGATCTCCTTTTATTTTGAGTCTGTGATTTCGGATTCATCGAGGATGGTATCCAGGACTTCAGCTTTCCCGGTGGTGTCCGTGAAACTGTAATCAAGTTCGTCGATGATCTCCTGGACGTTGGCATCGTCATCTGCCAGGATGATTGCTTTGACCGTGAGTGTTACATAAACTTTACGGGACATGGGGATCTCCTTCAGAAATGGTTAGCGATTGCTTCCAGACTCGATCGCAGGCCCTCGACATAGGCTGGGGATGCCACGTCGATCCCGGCACAGGCATGGGCCAGGACCAGGGATTCGATGGCGTCGATGGCCCCGAGGATTTCGAAGTCATTGGGTCCGGGTTCGTCTTTGCCGAACATGTGTTCCTTGAGTCCAGACTCAATGGTCCCTGCCATGGCCGGGCCATAGACCTGCACGGTGATTCCGAATTCTGGGATCAGGTATGTTTTCATTTCAGTGTGCTCCTCTACCATTTAAAGGTGGGCAGGTTGTCGTAGGTTTCCCCATCCCGATCGAGCTGGAGAAACTTAGAAGTTGAATCCGCAGGCTTTGGTTATGCCGCAGGCGGTGAGTCTGGCGATAGACCCATACAAGTCAGTCGGATCATCGCCCCTGGCCGGGATTCATCTCGGTCTTCATGACGAACCCGTGACACACTGGGCACACTTCCTTTTCATCGCCGTCCGGGAGGGTAATGAATTCCCTTTCCAGACAGCCTTCCGGGATCCGGCCCTTCGACACCTCCGGTGTAACCTCACCGGTTGCCGGGTCGTAGATGCACGGGGTGGTAACTTCCGAGCCGTCATCCCAGACGCTTGTGAATTCGCATTTGATGGTTTTGGATTTCTTAGCCATGGAGTTTAATCTCCTTGTTGATGGTGGTGGCCATGGGGTAGCAGTAGCCTGCGTGCCCGCCTTCGGGTTCGACGAGCTGGTTGATTTCCAGACTGGCTTCCTTTACTGCCTTGTATCCCGGCTTTTCCAGGAACACATCCCGTGCAATGTCCGCGGCTTCCTTGTAGGAATCTGCCCGGACGGTGATGGTTTCACGGACGTAGCAGGCGATGGTGACTTGGTACAGGTTCATTTAGATTCTCCTCCGCTATTAAATAGAGCCGTGTGTGACATCAGGATAGACGGTCAACCAGGGCGTAGGTTATCTCGGCCAGTTGGTTGCGTGCCATTCCTATGACCCTTAACGCTTCATTGACGGGGTTCTGGGCAACGCCTTCAGGGTAGGTGTCCTTCAGTTCCCGTGCGATGAACTCCGCCAGACCGTCTCCGACCTGCTCGCCCTTGAAGGCCCGCAGCACGAGCTGTTCATCGGGGTTGTAAGCCTTATCCTCCCGTCTTGTCCGCCCGCCGTTTCAGGGCACGCAGGGTCAGGGGCTTTTTCAGAACTTTGATTTTACTCATTGTCGATCCTCCACCAGCCAGTTGCCTGGATCCGGTCGGTTTCATAGTTAAGCTCGCCCTGGGTGCAGCCATCGCTGATACATTCCATGGCCCTCTCCTCGGCGGCCTCATCCATCATGAACAGCTCATCCTTGGAGATGCGTTTCCTGGGTGGCAGTCTGTAAAAGAACGTGACCCGGTGGGCACATACCTGCGTCGTCCCCGTATGGAACCGGCCCTTGGGTTTCTTTTCTTTCATGGGCTGGGGGATGGTCGTGACAGTCTGATTATAGGTTTCCACTTCGGCCGGGGTGTCCCCGGTGAGGAGGCCGTCCCCCATCCCTATGGACACCAGTTTCTCCAGGCGCTCCTGGAGTTCCTGCTGGGAGACCCCATTGGGAATGTAAGTAACCCGGAGCTTGAGTTCCAGACTGAGACGTGACTTGCGTGCCATAATTAGTGGCTCCTCTCGATGAGTTCGATCATGCACCTGATGAGCTGGGCCTTGGTGACATGCCGCTGGAATGTTGCCTCGATCTCCCGTGCATTCAAACCGTGGGAAACTCCGCGGGCAATCTTCTCGTGGATGGCGTTCATCTGCTCCGCCGTCATGTTCAGGTCGGCTTTAGGAGTGCTTCCAGACTGAACCTGGCGTGCCGCGGGCCGGAGCTGCTGGGGCAGGAAGGAGAGCGGGATCATCCGGGTCTCCCAGCGAACATCCGTGTGCTTGAACTGGCCCTCAAACCAGAAGTCGGTTTCGTCCACGCAGAGCTGGAGGACATCAACCCTTGCCCCTTCCTCATCGGTAGCGAACACGACTTGCTGGGATTCCTCCTCCGAGAGCTTGGCAATGTCCAGATAGAAGCGGTCGGGCTGTTCGAGGTCGAGGTCGGTGACACCCAGCTCGCAGGAACCGTAATGGCCATACTCGGATATGGTCTGGTGATTCTTGGACTTCCTGGAGAGCTGGAAGATGTGTTTGATGTCCGTGTCATTCAGACTGATCTTGGCACAGGTATACTCGCCGCCGATAAAGTCGCCTGCAATGTGGATTCTTACAAGGATGTCCATGTGATTACCTCCGGGTTTCTTTTTTGATGAGTTTGGCCGCTTCCAGAAAGGATTCGACGGGGATTTCAATCCAGCATCTCCCGACCAAGCCCTTTGAGGTGATGGGGCCGACAAGGGCAGTGTTATCATCCTTGTTCACGAAAATGGACAGGCCCGTGGCTTTCATCCTGCCGTTACGTCCGAGGGCCTCGGTGGTCTTGGGAAACTTTACTTCGATGGTCATGGTGTTAATTCCTTTCAGATGAATTCGTATTCGAGTGCCAGTTCGCCGCGGACATCTGTGTCAATGAGCATCCAGTTCTCCGGGTCCCGCTCGATCTGGGATTGGTTATCCAGACGACGGTTCTTATCCCCGTTGAACAGGTACAGGGCATTGTTCTTATGGTAGTAGGCTTTCTCCCGCCAGTACATTACATTGCCGTCTGACAGGCAATCTATTTCCATTTGCTTCTCGTCAACGGGCCTGTTACGGATCAGGTTCTTCTCCTGCTCCGTTAGCGGGCGACGGCCGGGATGGAAGATTTTAAACCCCTTGTCCGTGAATTCTATCAGACTGGCCTTGGGCAGGTCCAGGCGGCAGCCGTCGAGTTCAATGGCGTTGGTCTGGACCTTGGTGATGGATCGGATGATCCCGGCCTTCCTATGGTCTTTAGGGGAGTCTGGAAGCAATCACCAACCACCACGCCTAAAGGAGATCACCTCCTATGGTCTTTAGGGGCCACCAGCATGATCTTGGTGCCCAGTGCGATGCGTTTCAGATCGGCAAGGGTTTTCATGGGAATCTCCTTAGAAGGTTGTGGCTTTGACTTCGAATTCCTGATTCTTGTAGATGACTTTCTGCACGGCGGTGACGTTGACTCTCCGCCAGTCCCCCCAGGTGTGAGTCTGGGAGTTCTGGCGGTTGGTAGCGAATACGGTGAGTACCCCATTGGCCTCGTCCTCGAACTGGCGATCCCTCTGGGACCTGCTGGTGTAGGGCGGCTTTGTACCGCAGTGCAGGTCATACAGACTGCCAAGGCCGGGGCCGCCCGGTTTGGAAGCCGGAGTCTTGCGAACGCAGCGGATGACGATGACTTCCTGCTCGCGTTCCGCCTGTTTGATGAGGTCTGTTACCTGCTGGGGGTTGAGAAAGAGTGCCATAGAGTCCTCCTTACTTTGCAAGAACGCGGTCGTAATCGAAGGTGCCTTCCGACAGGTCTCCTACATATTGGATATTGAAATCCAGTATGCCCTGCTTACGCAGATAGTCCGTGTTGGTTCCCGTGGAGAATTCCCGTTCGTACATGGCGAGGTCTCCGATGTTCAGGTCGCCCCCGCACAGATCCAGGGTTTTGGATCCGACTTCCCTGGTGATCCTTCCGCCACTGTACTCGTAGCACTTCTTTCCAGACTGAGTGTTCTTCACCCAGTCCGAGACGGCGGCTTCCAATTTCTTCATGGCGGTCTGCACGGAAATTTTCTTCGCCGTGACAACCGTGGCAATGCCCAGGGTTGCTATGGACAGGTTCTCCTGTCCGGATGAACACCAGTGTGGAGGTGTAGAGCTTCTGTTTGGAATGGCTGGTCATCTTGGCCATGTTACGTCCCTTCTTTAGGTGAAAAGCCGCGGGTATGGAGTGCCCCTGTTACGGCCTCGGTAATATCCGAGTCGATGTGTTTCTCGAAGTGGGCCACCCCATCTTCCACGAACCACAGGGTAGCAATCTCTTTCAGGCACGCCCTGACTTTCTCTATCGGGGCGTTGTCGATTCTTGCGTCGAGTTCTTTCTCGGTCATGTTATGCCTCCTCGATGTCGCCGGTGGTTTGGAGTGAGCCGTCTTCCAGGGTTGCATCATCCCAGTCCAGGGTGGACGCTTCCAGACTGCCGGATTTGATCTGCCGGTCCACATCCTCCTGGGCAGTTATGGGGTCGCTTGCTTCTACTTCGACGACGGCAGAGGAACGCTCCAGTTTTTCAACGGTCACTTTGAATTTGGGCATGGTTAAATCCTCCTTACAGGGGTTTTGAATCCCAGGGCCACGCGGGCCTGGTTCAGGGTTTCCAGACTGACTGTGGCACAGCCGTCACAGCCTTCGGTCTCGGCCGAGTTTACCAGCTCCGTGAGGATGGCTCTGATGTCCGGTTCCACCTGCAATCCCGTCAGCTTCTTGAACTGGGCAACCGAAATCGGGGTGGCACATTCCAGACAGAACCCGTAAAGGGTTTCATCCACGGACAGGTCTGTCCAGTTATCCGAATCGATGTGGAGTATCTGGCGGCAGATGGAAGCCACCCCGATTTTCTCGCTGGGCCTGCCGCAGGCTTTGCATACAAAGGACTTCACTTTCTTCGTAGCCATGTTACTTTCCTTTCGCTTTAAGGAACGCCGTGATCATTTTGCCCACGTCGGAGTCCTTGGGCAGTCTGGAAATCTTGTAAGGTCCTCCACAGACAGCCTCGTAATCATCCCCGGTCTTGGCCTTGACCGTGGTAATGTCCTCCGCGTCGGCACCATCGTAGTCCTCATCAACTGTAATGTACCCGGTGTTCCTGCCAGTGCCTCGCAGGAATACATCCTGAACAAGACCGCCCTGAAGTTGAATGATAATTTTAGACATGATCAACCTCCTTTTACCTTTGAAAGTTCTTTCTTGATGTACTGGGCATGGGAAATGAACTGGTCGCAGGCCGCTATGAACACCTGGACATTCGTTTCGTCCTCTGCCAGGTCGTCAAAGAACTCGGCCAGGGTTGCGAACTCGGATTCTCCAAGGGACTTGGCCTCACTTACTAACCGTTCCGTCAGGGTTGTCAGTTTGTTGGGCATGGGGCATTTCCTTTCAGGAGTTGTTTGCAATGGCTTCCAGACTGGATTGCGTTTTCATTCGGCGTTCCTTCCCTTTGTGACTTCCAGGCCACGATTATAGCCGCTGAGAATAATTTCCGTGAATCGGGATTTATAATCCATCCCGGCCTTTTTGAACTTGTCATCCGGTAAAAACTCCACAGGCTCCCCCTCTCCTCCCTTATAAGGAATGACAACGGTCCTGTCCTTTCCCGAAGGAAGGAGCACCTCATTGATGATGATGCACTCCGTCCTCATGGATTTCGGATAGGTCAGAGGTGTCTGTGTGGGGTCGTAGGGGGCATCTTTTTCACAGGTGCGGAATGCTCCGTCCCAGATTAAAATGACTCTGTTTGCTCTGATGGCCGCTGCCAGGCCGCCGATGGCAAACGTGTCACGGGTCTTGGTGTCCTCCATGTTAAGCTGTTCCCCCGGATGTGCCCGTTCATAGGTCCTGGCCAGCGTGGCCAGGGGCTGAGCGGTAATCACATCTTCATCGACAGCCAGGATAAAAACGGGTTCGAGTGCCCCGTCCCTGACCAGGTTCTTCTTAGCTTTGTCAATCAAGAATTCGAGCATTTGCATGGCAGACCCCTTTTTACAATAGAGAGGGAACCGGTTTCGGTGCATTCGTACCCGCGGTTTTCAAGTTCCGCTTTGACGGCATCGTATTCCAGAAGGTCATGGGAAGCAAAGCACTCTGCCTGATAGATGGCACTGTGAAGTGCGACCGCCCGCTTTCTTCAGCTCGGGGGCCGTCCATGTTTTCAGATCAGTTTCGGAACGCCTGGTCTTGTTCATTTCAGACTCCTCCCAGTACGATACGCCAGCAAAGGAGTTTCTCCTCCGACAGCAGGTTCTGAAGCTCAATCATCAATTCAACATCCCCGTAGGATGTTACCTGCTTGCAAACCTTAACATGCTCCTCATCAAACCATTTACATTCCTCCAATTTAAAATCCGAAAGGATTTCGTTGATACGGTCCCAGCGGTATTTTTTCGGGGAATGTTTTTCCGTTGCAGTGGGTTCGGTTACCCGGTAAGCTATCAGTTTCGCCTTGGGCATTTCAAGTTCCAGACTGACGTACCGGCCTGCGAGGAACTGCTCGAAGGTCTCCGCCTCCGCCAGAACCTTTCGCCACCCACGCAGGTAGGCTTCCGGCGTTGTCCGGCGGTTCCGGGGCTTCCAACACCCAGACTCACATGACGGGGCGATTTCCCGGCAGATTTTGCTGATGACTTCCCACCGTTGACCATTAGCCATGAACATCGGACTGGGACGACGGGGATACACATTGTTGCTTGCCACGGTTGACCAGCACAGGAACACGTCATCCCCATGCTGATTCTTGGCCTTGATAGCCTTACGGGTGTATTCGATTTCGTAGGACATGGAATTTACCTCCTGGTTGCGATGGCCAGATATTCCTGCTTGGTGAGAATCTTCAGCTTGCTGGGGTCAACGGGCTTGGCTGGCATGTTGTTCGTGACATCCTCGGCCAGTGATTCCAGAAAGGACTGCTGATTCTCGGTGTAGAGATACCCGTAACATCCCGCGGTTATCTCATCGAGGTCGTAGAAGAGTATGGCCCCCTTCTCTCTTGGCAATGTTCTTCAAGATAGCGAATCTGATGACACTGTTTCCCTGGTTGAGTTTCTTCCAGACTGACCGCCTGGCCAGAATTGTTATGGCCACAGTTCGGACACTCATCTCCAACGTGTCGGCAGCCACGGACATTTGGGGTCTTTCAGGTTTTCCAGAGTGACATAAACATCATTTCCCAGAACACCCTTAGATACCCCCTCCAACACCTCAATGACGGCTATGTCCTCCAGCTCCACCCCATTCCTGCCTTCGTCGTATGTCTTTTCAATACCCTTGATGGCAGCTTCCCTGGGATTACTGGCCTCAGATTCCCCTACATAGGCTACCCAAGACTGTTGGTTGTCCGCATATATGCCTACCACGGTATAACCCTTCAAAGGGTCTGTAAGGGCTTTTAAGGCATTGGTGTGACTCTTTTGCCCGTGTTTAAGGATAAGCTGATTAAGAAGATGTATTGATTGGCGAAATTTTGAGGAGTTCATTATATGTGTCTCCCTTTTATGGTGTAATAGAAAATAAGAGATGGGAAATGGCCGTAGTTGGGCCTTTGCGAGGCTTCCCCGTCCTGTATCCCTATCCGCAGGTAATGCGGACGGCTGCTCCGACACAGGCCAGCAGGAAGATTATTTCTGTTATGTAAATGACTCTCATCATTCCTCCCAGTTTACCTTACGGCTGTAATCCCCGGTGATTGCGTTGATGTCCTGTTCGGCTATCTTCCCGGCCTCCTCTACAACCAGCAGGAGCTTGCGGCTGAGTTCCTCCCGCAGATCCTTGTTCTCCTTGTTGGCAAAGTCCGCCGAAGGATGTGCGTCCAGCAACTCGTTCTTCAGGGTGTCAAGCTGTGCCGATACAGACTGATCTCCCACGAAGTTCATGTCCCGGAACCGCTCGATGAAGTCCTTCAGGGAGTCAATGGTTGAGGACTTGATGATCCTGCCTTCCTTGATTGCCGTGGCGATGTTGCCACATATTTCCGTGGTCTTGGTACGAAGCACCTTAACCACATCGCCGATGAACTCCTCGATCTTGTTCTGTATCTTGGAGCGGGCTTCCAACACCAGCCGCTGCTGCTCGTCGAAGTCGGAGAGCAGGGAGTCAGTGTCCGTCTCCCTCATACGGGGCGCTGCGATTTCATACTCGTTCCAGACCAGGCTGAACTTTTCCTTCAGGGTCTGGACTTGGGGGTAATAGGAGTTGATACGATCCAGGAACTTCTGAATGTACTCCTGCTTGGCGGCCTCGAATCCTTCCAGACTGCCCTCAATCACCGGAGGCTGCGACGTGAGCCAGGCCTTCTCCGCCGCTTCCTTATAGATGGGGTAAACCTCCCTGCGGTACTCATCATACCTGGCCACAAGACTGTCCGCCAGGGCCATGTACTCCTGCTGAAGTTCCAGGAGCTGGGCGATCATCTTCCGATAGGAACGCCGGGTCACAAAGCGGGCATTGCCGAAGGGAAAGTCGTAGGAGTTTTTCTCTACCAGACTGCGTGCCTGGCCTTCAATGCGACGAAATTCCCTGATGACTCTCTCGGGGATAAGGAACTTGCGCCCCAGTTTGTACGTCTCTGCAATGTTCTCCGGCTTCAGGCCAAGGTCTTCAGGCCGGAGGATGCGAGCACCGCTCCAGAAGGATACGTGGACTTGAACAAGAATGCCGTCTCTGAAGATGCTGGTCAGGTCTTTCATTTTGGTATTCTCCTTTTGTATACTACCAGTTTACTTTACGTGCGGGAACGGCCTCGGTCGTCGCAGGCTTCATGTTTTCCAGTTTGCTGAGGGACTCTTTCTCTTCCTGCTTTCGTACAGCATGCTGACGCTCCAGCCGCTGTTCTGCCTCACGAGTCTGCCTGCGGACGATTTTTTGCCGGATCTCCATCTCCGGGTTCCAGACTGACATGGCATAGCGGTCCGCAATGCCCTGCTCGACCATTCTGGTGTGCTTGCAAGTACGGACAGCCCGCTTCGTCCAGCCCGGACAGTTGCAGCTCGTGCTTCCGTCGCTGTGAAGCTGCGTTTCATAAGCCTTGTTGGGATTTGATGAGGACTCAAATGTCCATGTCTTTACCAGAGCCATACACTGACCCCCTTACTGGGTTTAATCAATGGTCATGGTCTCGAAGGCGGTGGACTTCCACTGCTTGGCCTTGATGCGGTTCTCAGACTGATTGAAGAAGTAGGGCACGAGCCGGTGCGTCGCAGTGCCCAGCGTTATCTGGCGCTTCACCTGCCAGCCCTCCGGGGTCTGGGTCACAAACAACGGGATCAGCTCCTCGACGATGCGGTCGTGTTCCTTGTGCAACTCTTTGGCCGCTGTGAGCTGCCTGCGAATTTCCGCCAGTCTGGAAAACTTCGCTTCCAGCGCCGCGAGCGGGTTGATCTGGGGGGCAGCAGGTGTCTGGGTCGCTCCATGCCGACGTGCATTACGAATGATTCTTGCTCTGTTACTCATGGGGTTCCTCCTTCAGTGTAAATGTTTTCGGGTCTTGCTCGGTGCCGTCCCAGACATGGACCAGCACATTGCCCACGTACTTCTCGATGAACACGGCACAGCCAGGTGCCTTCTCCTGCGGGTTGCCCGTGCAGCCTTCAATACGAATTTCGAGACCGCCGTTGCCGTTGGAGTTATCCAGTTCTTCCTTGGTGATGTTGATATGCATTTTTAATTCCCCTCCGTCAATGCCTTGAACTTCTCGCAGGCACGGGGCAGGTCATACAGGTCCTCATACTTCATCCAGTGGTTGACCCCACCCGTGTAGTCCTTACGTCCCTCGCAGGTACGATAGAGGACTTCGAGTCCACTTATCGGTTCACGGAACTGGATGTAGAGGTGCTCCCCATGCAGCGTGATCTCGCCTGCGACTGCCGGGCCTCCGAGGTTGGATCGGATGTCATAGGTTCCAGACTGAAGTCCCAGCTCCTTGGCCACGGCACACAACACCCGCCTGCCCAGCGAGTGGTACTTCAGTTTGATGTTCCCATCCGCAACCACGTCTGTTTTGGCCAGTGCTACAAAGTCCCGAATCAAACAGAGTCGTGCGCTCATTTCTTTCCTCCAGTGTGTTTGCGTTCCTTTCTTACCACCTCTTTCAGTTCCTTTATCAAATGCCGTACCACTGAGCGAACATCCCTGTCGGTTGCGATCTTTTAAGAAGTCTTCCAATTCGTCAATCTTCTTCTGCGTCATGGCCGCGTAATCGACGATGAGATTAATGCCCTTGCGTTTCATTTGTCAACCCCTTTCAAGGTCAGAATGTGGTGTCTGGAATCCAGACTGCGGAGCCGAACCCAGTACCGCAGGTGCATCAGGCGAATTTTCTCGTGGAGTTTGTTGGCTTCGAGGAGCAGGTACAACCACCCACCGTCCACCAGCATCCCGAACTTCTTTGACAGGCGTTTCCGCTTCAGAGCTTTCCTCAATGATCGCTTGGTCACCTCGATCTGCACTTTAGCCCTCCCAGCCCTTCCTTAAAGCCTCAATGACATTAGGGGGTATCTTCGTACCGTCTTTCAGCTTCCCTGTGGCAAGGACGGCCTCTATTGCTGTGATAAGGGATTCTATACTCCGGTTCTTCTCCACCAACTCCTTGAGCTGGGTCTTGGTCTCCCGTGTCAGCCAGTATCGGGGTGACAGGTTGAACCCATGCTGGCCTACCAGACTCATGGACACTGTGCAGCAATTCTTGCCCAGCATCTTCACCCCGTCCGCTGAGTCTGGAAGGGACTCGATGACCTTCAGCAGCCGCACGCGAGCGGCCAGGTAGTGTGCGGCTATGCCCTGTATTTCCTTTTTCATGGATCGGACCTTTCCAGTTCCATCTCTTCCCTGAGCTTTTCAATTCTGTTCTTGAAATCCTTCTTCAGTTTTTCCATGTCCACAATATGGGACATGTCCCTTCTCGATCTATTAACGAATGATACAGATTCAATCTCGATCTCCTCAATGAGCTCGCCTGACCCTACCGTGTCCCTGGTGTAAGAGCCCCTGACCTCCATAGGAATCTTCCCGCCTCGTTTCATGGGCACGAGCATGGTTATAAGCATTTAACGCCCCCTTACACCTTCACAGGTTCATAGTAATTGGACACGAGGACGGAATCTATGGTCTCTTTAACTCTTTCCTGTTCATGACCATAGGATAAAAGTTCCTTATCCAGGGCCCCCCTGGACACTTCCGTAATCGGAAAGTACAAGAATTTATATCGAGCAGGACCTTGGGGTACTCCAGGTAGTTTAGTGAGTTCACAATCACCATCACTGAAAACCTGAACCTTGATGACATCCGTAGATTTCATTTTCATATATTGCAACCTCCCAATTGTTTCATGTGAAACATTCTAGGGAACAGGGACCTGTTATGTCCCCGTCCTGTGAAAGACACCCCTCTTCGCAAACGGCTTCAGTATAGGCTTCTTCAAGGCAATGAACACGGTAGGTTCCTGCTGGGTGGATACCCTTTCCAGGGGACGACCTACTGCCCTGTTCTCCCCATTGATCCTCCGCATGTTCACGAAGGCAGGACGGTTCCATTGCTCCCAAAGATCATGATAACGCTCGCACATCCACTGGCAATAAGCCTGTAAGTTGTTTAACACCAGGCGATTCTGGGCAACCTCCCTGTGCAGGTATGAGATATATCCCGTTATCTGGAAGATAGCGACTTCAGAAGCCACGCCCTGTTTCATGACAGTGCATAGGTCGTTTTCAATCTGGCCATTCTTATCCAGAAAGGTTTTCCTGAAGAAAGCCCTTTCAACATCTTCCAGGTCTCGAACCTTCTCTCTCTTGTGTCTGTTCCCTGTCCGGTTCCTGGTAATCTTGGGCTTTATCAGGACGGTTGTTTGGGCAGCCTCCGGATCAGGGAAAGATATGGATACAGGAGAAGGTTCGGGTATGTCGGGCTCAATGATCTGCTCAGAGGGGTCCCATAGTATTTTCCTGCAACAATCCATCAGTTAAAACCCCCTATGGGTTATGAAGAGGGTGATGGTTCCATCACCCTTCTATATTGACTTTCCTTCCCGGCTGCTGATCAGAAGAGGCATCCGAGTGAATAAGGGAGGCGGGCTTGGTACCCATGTTCTGGGCCTGCTGCCTTAGCACATCCAGTTCAGCCTTCTTGACCCTACTGACAGGCGTTATAGCCTTGACAGCCTCGATAAGGTCCTCAACCTGAACTTCTTTGTGCTTGTTATGCCAGGCACGGTCTATGGAATCCTGGACAGCCGCTTCCAACTCACGGCCGCAGAAGTGCTCCGTTAACCGTATTACCTCGGCCATCTGGCTATCCGTGAAAAGATCCGGTCTCCGTCCCCTCTTCTTCAGATGGATACAGATGATCTCCTTACGCTGGACTGCATCAGGCAGGTCCACCCAGAAGCTTACCGGGAATCTGGACACAAGCTCTGGCGGTAACGAATTGATATTGTTGGCTGTGGCCACCAGTATCACATCCGTCTTCTTCTCTTCCACCCAGGTCAGGAGCATGCCGAAGATGCGACGGGTAACCTCATGGCCTTCCTGGCCCCCACCGCTATTACCGGCAAGACCCTTCTCTATCTCATCTCCGTAATGTTACGGGCATACCGTTTCCGTATACCCTCTCTATGTTTCCATAGAGCGCAGACTATATCATCTTCCTTTAGGGAAGCTCCGTACTTCGGATTCACTTGAATCCTACGAGCGTATAGCTCTAGTCGTTGAACCTTCCATCGTTGAGATGGCTCGGCTGCTGATTGCCCAATCTCTTGACTTGTCACCTGTGGAAAGGTATCAAGAGCTCTAAGGGGTTTCCAGCAATTCACGGAGTTATCACTCACCCATTACTGGGCAAGGGGACTTTTTAAGCGGTGTTCTTTAAGAAGAAACTTTAACACCTGCTACCAAATCCACAGAATCGAGGGCGATACAGCCTCGGCCGTATCCAGGCACAGCTTCATCTTGCCTTCCGAACCACCCACCCACTTGTCCATGATACTGGAAAAGTCCAGCCTCAGAAGCGGACGGCCGAAGGCGGTGGATAAAGCCTTGGCAAGCAAGGACTTGCCACATCCTGGGATACCCATGAGCAGGATACCTTTGGGGGAAGATGCACCGAATGCACGGGCTTCAGGAGTGAAACACTCCTTCTTTATCAAGGCCCATGCCTTGGCATTCTCCAGGCCTCCGATGGTGTCCAGGGATTCCAGGGTCTCGATGACTTCCAGGATCCCGGACTTCTTGACGATGACGGCCTTCTCTCGGCGGATGAGTGCCGGGTCAAACTTCTTGGCCTCAACCAGACTGAGGGAGAAAGCGTTCTCCGCTTCCACGCTGGTCATTCCCAGTGCCGCGTCCAGAATGGCATCGACCTCTGCCTCTTTGGGCATGCGAGCACCCGTGGCGAGGCAGACACCTTTCAAGACGGTTAAGAGCTCCGCCTTGTCCGGAAGCTTGAACTCCACCGGCGTGATGTCCTTCTCCAGGTCACTCGGGATCTGCATGGCAGGGGAGATAAAGACCAGTGCCTTATTCTGGGCGTTGAAGGTACGCACCAGGTCCCTTATCTTGGCGATAATGGACTGGCCCTTCTCATACTTCTCCGTCATGTAGGGGTGATAATCCCTGAGAAAGAGTACCGTGTTATCCGGGGCGGTCTTCTCCATCCAGGTAAGTGCCGCGGGAGGGTTCTTCTCCGTGCCTTCAATGGCCGTGTTGCCGATACGGAGCTTGCCGTCTACAATCTCCGCCAGACGAATGCCGCCATGGAGTGACCAGACATAGGTCTGGTAAGCAGGGGTTTTATCACTCTTTTTCTTCACCTGGGACAGCTGGGTGATGAACCTGTTAAGTGCCCTGAATTCCTCATACGTTCTAACCAACAGGAGCGGGTTTGAACTGCGGATGTAGTTGACGAAATCTGCTGGCATGTTATGCCTCCTATGCTAAAAGACCCCTTTCTTCTTTCCAGTCATCGGACGTATACTCGTCCGTGAACGTGACCTTCTGTTCCGTGGGTTTCAAGATCTCTTCAATGACCTTGGTGGCTTCGATGCAGCGGCCTCCTTTGAAGCCCTTGGTCTCTTTGAGTACCTTGCCATTCTTGAAAGTAAGGGTTACCTGGGGGCGTTCGTCGTCCAGTTTCATGGGGTTCCCTCCTCCTTAAAAGGACATTCCTTGTTTCTGTTTGGTCTCTTCCACGTAATACTTCAGAACGGGGAAGCCCTCTTTGGAGGTGGTCTCTTCAAAGACGATACCTCTGTCGGCGAGCCCCTGCTTGAGGGTCTCCTGGTTATAGACATCCTGAAGGCCCTGGCACCAGGCCTCGTCCAGAATGATCGTGGGACGCATGCCCTGCCATTCACTGTGTGTGTAGTCAAAGCTGTCCACATGCCCCACAAAAGCACCATTCTTAAGTTCCCAGCCGATGTCGGAAGGGATTCCGGACTTGCCCTTACGGACAATGACATGTCCGACGAACTGGTCTTCCTCATGATACCCGTGAATGGCCACTGGTCGGTCATGGACTTCAATGTCCCGACGCTGGATGCCCAGTTTCTTGCACAGTGCCCGGACAAGCATCTCTTTGTCCGTCATGGCGGTTGCCATCTCATTGAGATGTGACATGTGTTGTGTCTCCTTTATGTGATTTCAGTCTTCTCTTCCGTCGTAACCAAAAACATTCTCGAGCTGGTCGATGGCAGCTTCCCTGATGTTGAAGGGCAGGTACTGACCGCTGGCAATGTCCAGGACTCCCTCGTCCCAGTCCATACCATCTTTCCAGAAGCAATAGGCCAGCAGAGCGTAGAGGTCTTCGTCCTTGAGGTTCTCCACCTCAAAGCCGTTCTCTTCCATTTTCTTGATCTTGGTTTCGAGTTCCTGAGGGGTCATTTCTTCTCCTGGACTTGTGCGTAACCGGTCAACCACGAGGTCATCCAGTGGGTGATCCAGATATAGAGCTGGTCCCGCCCGGCATTGCCCCTGGCCCGGACAATCTTCATGAACCACGGGGCCTTGACCTCGTAAGCCCTCTTACACCGCTGGTCGGCATAATTGGAGAAGGCATCGACCTGCTCAGCAGTCATGTCCTTGCGAAGGGCTTCGTACTTTGCAATGTCCCGGGGATGGGCCATGCCCGGAGAGAACTCCTGCCCCTTGTACTCACGGCTGCAGACTGTGGAGGCTATGATTGAGGGAAGGAAAGGAAGATTTTCATAGGGGGTTCTTTTCATAGGGTGCCTTTCTTTGATTCACCAACGGTCAGGGTGCTTCGGGGGCCTTACAGAAATGTTCTGGACTGCGGGATACTTGGCCATGTAGATGAGTAAGACCCTCACGACTGGACGGGTCAGAGTTTATTGCTGCGACCATTTCACGACGGGTAGCTTCGGTAGGGTCATTCATGGTTTACTCCTTGGGTTGGTTCTTCGTGTAGGCGATGTGATAGCATATTGAGGACACCAAGGACATGGGCATCAACGGAATCCTCCGGGGCCCTTACTGGTTCAATCCGGAAGTTCCAGACTGTCATGGAACAGATGGGAGGCTAACATGATCCGTATCAAGCAGTATCTGGTCACCGTCCAGCATGGCAACGGCACCACGGTTAATCCAGACCGCAGCCAGCAATGAAAAGGTTGCCCGGGATCTGGTCATGAAAGCTGAAGGTTGCCCGGCCAGGGCCATCAAGTCCGTGGAAGTCTATAAAGCTCCCGGCCTGACCCTGAGCCAGTACCGGGAGTATCTCTTAAAGGTCGACAAGGACTTGACGAAAGAATACCCTGCCCGGTTTCTTTCTTGGCAATCTCAACGAACTCCTTGGCGGTGCATTTGGCTCTGTTGTCCAGGGTGATGGTGGGGTTCATGTTGGAGTAGACAGACATGGTCGTGGTGCCCATCATGAATACCTGATCCTCTGAGTCCTTCAGACCCACGGACTCGGCATCCACAACAGAGACCAGGATAACCTTGCCCTTTGGTCCGGGTTCCTGTCGCTGCAGGAACACGTTATGATTTATACTCACGCCGCCTCCTTAATGATCTCGTCGTTGTGGTTGACAATCAACTCCTCGGGCTCATCCTTCGGGGCCAGGCGTTTGTATATCTCCGCCAAGGTCTCCGTATGGACATTACCGATCTTTTTCTTGGCCTGGGACTGGTAGGAAAGATCACAGGCAGGAATCACGTCTCCGAGAGCATTAACATACACGGTCTCTTCTATACGCTCCACATTCCCGTCATCATCCAGACCCACCACAATGCTATCGAGCGGGGCAGACCTGCCACCCCAGTTCTTGGCCCGGCCTTCAGCGATCACCACGTACGGATCAATCCGTTCCTTACGCTGCTCCGGACGGAAGAAGGACAACCCCGAGTACAGGGCTACGGCTTCGGCCGGATCGCACTGCTCATGGTGATACTGGTCTCGGGATACAATCAAACTGCAGGTATCATCCCGTTCCATCGGATGGACATAGGCATACAGGTTCAGCAGGGCATGGACCAGTTCCAGGGAAGCCTTCTTGCCATTGGTGATGACATAGAAGCCCCCGAGTTCGATACCACGGGCTTTGATGGCCTTGGTGAAGTACCGGATGGCCGGTACATTCAGACTGGGCTCACCACCCGAGAAAGTTATTGTTGATATGTAGTCGACACCTTCAAGGATCTTGTCGATCGTTTCATTGGCAATGTCCTTACGCTGGGCATTGCCCCGAAGGCAGTGCCTGCATTTGATATTGCATCGGCGGGTGATTTCGATGACCAGTTCATTGAGCTGCATGGAAGAACCCTCCGTTAAAGGATGGAGTCCGGGAACGCATATTTCTTCCGGTTCTGCCGGACGGCCGTACTTACCGAGGCCACCGTCGACCGGATCTTGTATTTCGATTCGAAGTAATTCCGTGCCTTGTCCCCTGCCTGGGTACTGTCGTTGGCTTCTGCGAAGAACATTACCATATTGGTGAAGCCCAATGCCTGGGCATGCACCTGCTCTGCGGTGTGCAAACAGACGAAGAAGATCATGGTAGGTTACCGGGAACGCTTGAACGCCTTCGCCCGGCGATTCCGACGCCGTGCCCGTTCAATTTCCGTGTAGTTGAAGGTTCCATATGAGGAAGGGAACAGGTCATCCATATTGTAATAGCCTCCGAACATGGGGACGTAGGGGTACATGGTTAAGTCCTCCTTTTAAATGATTCCGGCCAACATCAGGGCCGATTTGACAGTGTTGGTACCACAGGTTTCGCACCAGCCCTTGTCCTGGTCGGGCTCGACGTCCGTGGTGTATTCACATTCGGGATTCATGCAGATACCTTTGCATACCCCGTCGAAAGTTCCCTGTTCCAGAAGCTCATCAACGGACAGGCCCTCTACTTCCGAGAGCTTATTGAGTTTGCTTTCATTTGGGGTCATCGGAATCCTCCGGGGGCTCAACTTCATCGTAGGGATTGCCGTCGAACATCTTGGCGAAGGGAACCAATTCAAACTCTTCGCCAACCTTCTGAACAGCACAGATAACCATCACCTTGTTACGGGTGGTCTTGTCCGTGCATTCCAAGAGACATACCTGTCCGTTATTGAAGGCCCGGACCAGGGTCTGGAAGTTATCCTTGTGACCTACGGGGATGGCCATGGCATTCTCCTTTAATCAAAGAGTGAAAGTTGCTTGACCCTTATGGGTCTGATCTCGGGATGGTCCCGGTAAAAGCCGATGTAGATCCCGGGATGCTTTACTCAGGTCCTCTGCAATTCGCGGAACTCTTTCTCCGCAGCTTTTTAGCCTGGCGAGCGAGGCCGAGTACCCGGCCAATAATTTGCCGGGTTCAAACTGCGCCCGCCGGAGCGGGCTTTGTGGTTTAGTTAATATCGTCACAAATAATACCAACAATTACGTCTATTTGTCTACAGTGTTCCTCAGTTTCCAGAATGCATTTGTAAATAGTTAGAAAATCCATTTTAAGAGGATCATTCCAGCCATTCCAGAACCACGAACCAGTTTGATTATGATTTGGGGTGCGAATAAAAACTCGTTCAGTTCCATTTTTCCGAGAGAGAACAATTTGAAACGATGGTTTCGAACGAAACTTTTTTTGTTCGCGTCCCCATTTTTCCATTTTTTTAATTGTTTCTAAAGGAAATTCAATTTCATGAAATCGTTTACCTGACTCTAATTCTCTGTTTTTAAACGCTATTTCATCAGGTGTTAATTCGAATTGAGCCAATGTTTTTTTGTGGCTCTCCAATCTAACGCCCTCGCATTTAGCAACGGCATCATAAACCGCACTACGTAAATCATCAGCATTATTTATTATAACAGAAACACAATTGTCTAACCCGTAACCCAGCATTATTTTTACCGGGCGCTGAACAGCCAATATATTCGTTCCATCAAAACAGGCTGACCCCTGTTTTGTTTCAGATTTGTTGTCGTAGTTAAAATTTGATTCTATCATGGTAAATATTCCGTGTTTGTAGTTTTAAGAGGCTGGAGTTCTCCAGCCTCTCTGTTGGTTGATTAGTTTTTGGGTTCGTAGCCATAATTCAGATAATCGTCATACTGACTGTACTGAAAATTATCACATTCCGTTTCGTCATTATTTTTTTCAACACGGTGACATCAATCCGTTCCTTCCTCTGGTCAGCCCTGAAGAAGGACAATCCCGAGTACAGGTTTATGGCTTCGGTCGAATTGCATTGCTTCTCATGGTACTGGTCACGGGATACAATCAAACTGCAGGACTCGTCCCGTTCCATCGGATGGACATAGGCATACAGGTCCAGCAGGGCATGGACCAGTTCCATGGAAGCCTTCTTGCCATTGGTAATGACATAGAAACCGCCGAGTTTGATATGTCGGTCTTTAACGGCCTCAGTAAAGTACCTGATCCGATCGACGGCCAGGGAAGGTTCCCCGCCCTCACAGTATGTATTCGGGAAAGTAGTACCTCTTCCGGTCCTGCCGCAGAGCGACACTCACCGAAGACACCCGTGCCCCTATCTTATACCTCGATTCGAAATAATTCCTGGCCTTTTGACCGGCCTGATCCTTCGTTTCAGCCTCGGCAAAATACATGACTGTATTGGTGAAGCCCAAGGCCTGTGCATATACCTGTGTGTTGGTATAGAGACAAACGAAGAAGATCATGCATACTGGCGGGCAGCTTTGCCTGTTAAACGCTGGCCCCGGAACCGCCGATACATCTTACCCCGATGTATCTTCCGACGTGCCCGCATGACCTGATATATGTCGATGTTCGAACTGAAGCTGAAGGGATTGGCATAAATGGTGCTGTGCCTGGATTCGAACTTGAACAGGTCTTTCTTGAGACCGTTTTCTTTCTTGGCAAACAAACAGTTGAGACCCAGCAGACCCAGAAGGGTCCTGATCATTTTATGCCGCCTTCCCGGGATATTTGTAAACGTTCAGCCCGATCTTGGCATTGGGCATGTTGGGGACCGATATGTTGCCTTCGGTGCTGGCAATGACGATGGTCTTCTGCGACTTGGACGGGCCAAAGTCCTTGGAAAGATCGACCTTGATAGTGAGGGTGTTGCCTTCAACTGAGAGTTCCACATTCTTTGCCATGATAACGTCTCCTTCTTTTAAGGGAAAAGGTTTATGCTGCTTTCTTGAACTTGAACAGATTGAGTTGTCGTGTCCTGATAGGCTTTATACCGGGGAACTCCTTGTACAAACGCTGGAGCTCCTCCCTGTTCTGCCGAAGCAGATCACACCGTACCTTCCTCAACTCCTCCGCATCAGGGGATATGTCCGACCTTATCATGTACAGGAGAGTTCCGATGTTGCTCTTGGCAACCCTGGCCAGCTCCCGAGCTCTGGCAATGGTCATGTCCGGACAGCTCCCGGATAGGCTTCGACAAAATCCTTGGCCTCTTTGAGGCTCGGATGATCGTTCTCGTTCTTATCCAACCATCCGTGAATCCGAATGAGTTTGACGGCATTGATCTTCTGGCCCGCCTGAAAAGCTGCCCGGGACTTATTGTAATAGGGGGCAGGGATCGAAAGGAGATGGTCGGAGAACGGTATCAGGAAAGTCAGGACAGGGATTTCCGTATTTTGCTGAACAAGCAGGGTATAAACCTGCAGGGCATCCACCTTCATGGCTGTCCTGTCCTTGTACACGTCCGTGAGAATGTTCTTGAGAAAATCCAGGGCATTGTCGATCATGGTAAATCCTCCGTATAGTTAATGGGGAAAGAAGCCGATGAGGGAAGGTCCGTGATATAAACACCACCACGTTGCTTTTCCATGCCGATGTGCCTCTCATCCCAGGACTACTCACCACCCTACCGCTTTGGATATCGCAGGGGTGAATCCGCCCTTCTCCTTGAACCGCAACTGGAAGTACTCGAAAAGATATTTGTTCGTGAAGTAAGGGTGGCGGGCTTCGGAAGGGGTGAACCGCCAGAGCCTTGCCATTTCAATCTGGGTCAGATTATCTATGGCTGCTTTGTGCCGGGCAAGTTCCAGATCACTCATCCGACCTCCTGACTATGCTCGTATCGGGACATGGCAGCTTCCTCTTCGGCCATCTGATCAATGTGGGCTTCCAGATCCCGCATGGCCTCTTCATGCCGTATGATATCTTCCCAGTCTCCTGGCATTAACATGCCATCCTGGGGAGGAACCCAGCTACAGTTCGGGAAGGTGAACCGGAAGGCCCAGACATTCCGATGGAACCAGTCCAGGAATCCCTGCAGAAGCCTGCAGATAAAACTCTTCGGCCTGTATATGCGATTGATGTCTTCCTTTGTAACCACAGGAGTCTCCTTTCAAAAGAAAACAAAAAGGGCGAGTGTCACCCCATCCCCTGATCTCGAACCAGCTCAGCGGCACGGGCCGTTCGACGACGGCCTGCCGGGCAACTGACTGTTCCCAGACTGACACGGCATAATGCCCTGCTCTACCATCCGGGTATGCTTACAGGTACGGACAGCCCGCTTCGTCCAGCCGGGACAGTTGCAACTGGTGCTTCCATCGTTGTGGAGCTGCGTTTCATAAAACCTTGTTGGAATTCGAGGATGACTCGAATGTCCATGTCTTTACCAGAGCCATACACTGACCCCCGGCACTCATGTGACAGTCCTTGCACCTCCTTCCACCCAATTACATTACCACACATTACAACCCTTTATACCACAGAGTTTTGCTCATACCTTCTTTGCCCATTTTTCCACGATTTCCTTATCTTTGCCGCGGTAATCAGGATTATTACATACATCTATCCTTCGGTCAAGATCCTCGGAGGAAAGTCTGGTATTATACTTGGTGTTGTGGAAATTATTTTCAAGGGTTATCATAACATCCTCCTATGTTTAAGTGTCAAAGCACGCGATTGAGTCCCTTGATGGCCGTTTCGGTGTTGTACACCTTGCCGCAAATTATGCGGCCTTCTTGATGATCTCATCGTTGTGGTTGACAATTTATATGCGTTTCAGGAATTCTTCGACCGAGCCCGTCGACTCGAGAAGGATCTTCACATCCGTGGCCACGTCAGGAGGGAGATACTCCCTCTCGTAACCAAAACGGTCATCACTGAAAGATGCCTGCTGTTGTTTCACGGCAGGGACCACCTTCTCTTTTGAAGGGGTGTCACTCGTCAGCATATCCATGATCTTGTCCTTGATCTGGTCCAACTCAGAAGCGATACGCTTTTTCAACTGCTCTCCCAGTTTGTAGCCGTCCTCAAGACCGCAACCAGGTATGTCCGGAACAGAGTCGGGCGTCTCGGACATGGAATCCCAGACCCGAACATCGTTGAGGATGATTTCATACCCGTTTATGTACGGGTCTTTCCTGAGAAGGCATGCCAGGATCGCCCAGAACTCCGGTACCATGTTCGGATTGTCTTCCGAAGTCCGTACCTCAATCCGCAACCTGTGGCCGGGAAGATTTGTCAGACGGACAGCGTAGGCACCTGCCGTTTGCAGGGCATACTTGAGACAGGCGTAAGTGTACTGCCTTACACCTTCCTTCCAGGACACTTCCTGCCCCTGAGGGATCAGCCCCTGGATCTTTGCCTGTTCCTCCTGCGAGGGTACCCGGGCACAGATCAGCGTCAGCTTGCCATTCCCGTCGATGACGGGCTCGATATGACGGGATAAACACGCTTCTATGAATTCATTGTTGAACCATGAACGGTCCATTTCAAACCGCCTTTCATTGAAGGGAAGGGGACTGGGTCTTCCAATCCCCCTCCGTTTATTTGTTGCCCAGTGACACTGCGGGCTTCAACACGTCCTTCAGGTAATCGGCATGGAACGCCTTGGCATCCTTACTGAAGGTGTGTTTCATCTCGTTGGTCGTGGCCAGGAACCCTTCCACAGGAAGGAAGGCCTCGTCCTTGATGACGTGTGGAGAGGAAGCCAGTGCCCGATCAACCCCGGTCTTGACCTTGAGCTCAAGCAAGTCCCAGGGATTCTGTCCCTGGGACTTCAGGTCGGCAAGCAAAGCGTCAGGGTTAGAGATGGCCGTGATGACCACTTCCTTCTCGAAGAAGAATGGCCTGGCAGACCCGTAATAGATATTCAGGGTCTGTTCCTGATCGATGGGGATGGCACCGTCCAAGATCTTGAACTGAACCTGTGCTGTGGCCTGGTCGGCATCACATATCTTGACCAAGCCAACGTAATTGCCCTTCGACTCTTCCGACTGACGAATGGCGGTTGCTGTCTCCACCAGGTCTTTCTTGATCTGGGTTTCCTGTGCTGTCAGATCTGCAATCTGGGTATGGATCGCCAGCACCTCTCCCGCCTTTTTCACCAGATCAGGGTGAGTGGCTTTGGTCACTATGACTTCGGGCAAGCCCTTTTTCTTGGCCATTGTGCTTTACCTCTTGGGAATAATGGTCACATCATACAGGCGATCATCATATGAGCACCTGTACGTTACAACTAACCCCTTGTTCTCGTAATGAATGTCGATACGCTTGAAGGCTTTTGACTCACGGATACACTCACGGGACAAGGCAAAACAATGTGTCTCGGCCTTTTTAATTTTGGACATGATCTCAGCTTGGGATTTCACCAGACCACCAAGATCCATGCCTTCGTCAGGGACTCTTCCGGACCCCAGACAAACTGTGCAAGGGTCTTCAAGGGTATAACGGAGAGCCCTTTTCTTGGCCCCATTACATGCGGGACAAATCATTGTATACCTCCTCAGATTGCCTCAGATTGCCAAGTAACGTTTCCGCCACTGGGCAGAGTTCCGGGCGATCCATTTTATGGCCGCCTGATCAAAGGTCAGGTTCGAATGGCTCCTGTGAAACTTCTCGATCTCCTTCAGCTGAAGAAGATTGGACACCAGTACGTCACGCTTGGACTGGATGATGGCCATTGACTGGACACGTAAGGTTGGGATAGCTTTCATACTGCACCTCTGAAGGGCGGGGGAAAGCCCGCCCCACTGTTACGGAATGGCTTTGAGATATTCGGGTGTAATCTCTTCCCCGAACTCTCCCAGGGAATTGTCCCTGAGATGGTCAAGCCTGTAGAGAAGGGGAATGTACTCCTCGGTCTCAACCGGTTTGGCCTGGATAAGGGTCGTGCGATTCCTGGCTGAAAACTGGTGGTCATCCCTGCGTTCGATCGAAGGGGACGTGGTTCCGAGATGAAGGGCTGATGCAAGACCTATGATTGCCAGATAAACAATACTGATAAGCGTTCCGATCATGATTGAATCCCCTCTTTGAAGGTTAAAAGTGCAATGCTTCGAACTACTTGCGGGCTTTCTTGCGACGCGGACGGGGCCGGTAACGGATGGTCCCGTCACTCGATTCGTAATCTCCGGGCTTGTGCATGGTTTACTCCAGTGCCAAAAGATTGTGCATGAGAATCGACCGGGGTACCTCACCGATAAAGGACTCCATCGGTTTCGGGCCACCGTATTCCGCATTGTTCCAGTTCAACTGATGGATGGTATCATCAAGAACAGCCAGGTCTTCTCTGAGCTGGGCACGTTGGGCTATGGTCAACCGTGACCATTTGGATTGGATGATTGCTTTCTTAGCCATGCACTACCTCCTGGTTGATGTTTCCTACCAACATGAACTGGGTCATGGCCTGTTCATCGGCCTGACCCATGGTGTATTTGAAACGGCGTGCCATTGCCCGTTCTATGTCCCGGGTCTTTGCCGCCTTTTTACGCTGGATAAGAACTGTCCGCTTTTCCACGGACAGTGATTGGTCAAACTGACGATTCCACGACATGGTACACCTCATCTGGTAGAGGTTCAGGGCATGGTCGCTTCACATGCCCTTTTAATAGAACAGGGACAGGGTAAGTCCCTGCCCCTCGGGTTTTGACTATGCCACGACCTCTTCAAAGCACGGAGGGTTCACCAGCAACTTTGCCCTGGTGAAACACTCCTCTGAGGTGCTGGCCCACTCCAACACCGCTTTGGTGTTGGAGAAGTTCTCCGGCGTTGAGGCCAGCCACCACAAACGGCTGGCACTGCCCTTACCTTCGGGCCTGTACAGGGCGTGGTACACCACGTCCTGTCTGGTCTTGAAGGTGTACTTCAGGAGCTCCTTGAGCTCGTTGTACCGGACCAGATGCTCTTCGTGTGCCTGGCGATCGGTGTCCCGTTTGGCTTGGATGATGGCCAAGGTCTTGGGATTGGAAAGAAGGGCGTCCTTCATAATGCTGTTTCTCATAACAGCCTCCTATAGAAAAGGTGACTTGTTACCCTGCATTTAGTCTTGATCAGGCTCGCCACGGGAAGGCAACAGGGTTTCGAGCCCATGAACCAGGTTTTGACCGGCGTTTCGATTTTACCCGGACTTTTTTGGCAAGAGAATTGGTTCGGTTATCTCGCTGCGCCTGAGCGCAAGCTTATATATAACAAGGGTGAATCCACCATTATCATGGTGAATGACATCATTCACAAGGCCATACGCTTGCGTGCGAGCGACATACACTGCGAGCCGTTTGAAAAGGAAATGGCCATACGGTTCCGCGTTGACGGCGTTCTGCAGGAGATGGCGAGTATTCCGGCAGACAGGACATTGGAGACCGTGTCACAGACTTTGGCGAAAAAGTGGTGCTGCGGCTGCTCGACAAGAACGCGATGCAATCGGCATGGACCCGCAGCACACGATGCGGTTCATCACCCCAGTCCCGCTTGTCGTTCGGTTTTGACTTGCCAGACCCAGACCCCTTGACGATCAGGGTAAGACCGAGAAAGATAAACCTGAGTATAAAATGACCGCTTCTTCGCTGGCCCCCCACCCTACGAAGAATTTACAAGTATCTTTTCGATTCCTTGGTCGGACATAGGCACACAGGTCCATCAGTGCCTGTGCCAAGTCGGTCTCGTTGCAATTCTGATCCTTCGGATCAGAAGGATGAACATAGGTATACAGGTCCAGCAAGGCATGGACCAGTTCCATGGAAGCCTTGCCGTTGTTGGTGGCTACATTGAAACCACCAAGTTCGATACCACGGGCTTTGATGGCCTTGGTAAAGTACCTGATCCGATCGACGGCCTGGGAAGATTCGCCCGTGAAGGTTATTGTTGAGATGAACTCAATACCCTCGAGCAGCTTGTCGATCGTTTCATCGGAATCCTTCAGTTCAATGACCATTTCCATTTGGACCTCCTTTTGCATTTTCCTTCTCTTTTCCTCTCATATATATACAGAAACTTATATGATTATTTTCATAACAAAAAATTTTCTTTACCCATATAAAATTTTTGTTTATTACTTTTTCCCCTTTCATATATATACAGAAACTTATATGATTATTTTCATTGTAAAAAAGCTATAATTTTTTCCCCCTATCCCCCCCAGAAAATGCTCCTTCGACCTTCACACAGACCCGGCCTAAAAATAAAAATCCTGAACGTCCCCTGCTTTTATTAGGCTGGCCATAGTTTTCATTGTAAAAAAAGCTATAATTTTTCCCCCTATTCCCCAGAAAATGTTTTTTCACACAGGTCCGGCCCTAAAATAAAAATCCTAAATGTCCCCTGCTTAATTAGGCTTGGCCATAGTTTTCTGGTAAACGTAAGGGTAAGGGGGCATAATAATCTTTCAATAGGAAGCGTGTATTTCATCTTATTATTAAACAAGGGAGTGCACTCGAATGGTACAGAACCGGTCCATGTTGATACGTATATTGGCATATAGGGTATTGGAGGGGTATGCTGCGGACAATCTTCTGGCGTATTTAAAGACCCGTATACGGTCGGATTTTCTGAAGAAGGTGAAGTTGGAGACTATATTGAGGAACAATGCTCAGGTTGCGTCGGATTCAATAAAAAGGGACATAGGGATAGGGGACATAATTGAGGATTTAAACGACATGTTTATTGATGACAAGGAGGGGGACAAGCTTTTGGGTATATTGGAGGTACAGGCACGGGAGCGGGGGTTAACACCAGAGCAGGCCAGGGTACTTGTACATGGGGGGTCGATGAGTCCAGAGTTAATGGAGAAATTGGAGAGGTGGCAGGGTGAATTTGGGAAGATTATTTATGATTATGTTAACAAGTCTATTAAGCAGAAATCATTGCGGTGGGTAGCTGAGAAGAAGAAGGAGGAGCCTGAGGAGACCTTGGGGGAGGGTAAGGAGAAGGAGACGGAGGAGGGGGAAACCGAGGGGGAGCCTGAGAGTCCGGGGTTGGGGGTGAAGGATGAGAAGGAATTGGAGAAGGAGATGGAGGAGGAGTATTCCTGGCAGAAGGGGCTTATTGAGGGTGTCAACAAAATGCTTGATTCTGAGATAAAGGATGATAAAAAGCGAGTGGTGTATAAGGTTCTTTTGAATGATCGGATATTGGGGGGCAAGGGTTTGGAGGCTTTGGTAAGGGAGACGGGGGTATCGATAGGGACGTTGCACAATTATGCGGAGGATTTGGAGGGGAAGCTGAAAATTTTTCTTAAAAAGAGGGGATTAGGACCGAAGTTTGATATGAGCGAAAAGGAGATAGAGGTTCCTGATTACAGGATTTTATTGAAGGGTAACAAGGAGCTTCAGGTGGAGTTGAAGAACTGGATTAAGGAGAACAGGCATCAAGTGGGAGAGGGTCGGGGGGTGGAGCATAGTGATTTTACGAAGCGGGTATTGGACATGTATGCTGAGGG
>Ga0078972_1004973_pt1 | contig 34858 bp, 29 predicted proteins | sample YelNatPaOPGAMG01_FD_67568 | JGI IMG/M metagenome (GOLD analysis project Ga0078972, IMG submission 67568) | Hot spring thermophilic microbial communities from Obsidian Pool, Yellowstone National Park, USA - OP-RAMG-01 (SPADES assembly) (version 2) | ecosystem: Environmental > Aquatic > Thermal... | reverse complement strand
GGGGGGGGGGGGGGGGGGGGGGGGGCGCGCCCAACTCCCTGCCCTAACCGCCTCTAGCATCATAAAAGGGTGGTGTAGCCGGGGTGAGGGGAACCACAAGGCTTGGCTAGCCGCCTCTACCATTGCACGAGGAGCCGGAGTGAGGGGAACCCGCACGCCGGGGGCGAGGGCAACAACGAGCCCAGCCTAACCGCCGCAGCCATCATGCCCACGAGGTGAGGACAGACTGACAACGGCCCACAAGCCGCACCTTGGCGGTCGCTGTGCTGCCCACGACGAGGGCCACCGCGCTGGCCTGATTCGGCGCACGGCGTCTGGCCATCACCAAGCCCGCCCTGCGTGCGGCGTCCCGCTCGCCGCGAAGGCAGGCCCACCAGATGTCATACGCTAGGTTGTCTTGACGGCGCCGCGAACCCGCCACTATAATGGCAAGAGGCCTTGGATCGTCTGAGCTACGCCCTGTTTCGGCTAGGTGGGCCTCTGTACTTGCACGGGCCTCACAGCATCGGTCCACCTGCCATTCCGGAGAACCATGCGCTGGCGAACCGTTGCGGTTTTGGGTACGCTGCTTGCGGTGAGCGGGTTGGCTGCACTGGTGGCCTACTGCTTCCTTCCCGCATCTCGAACCCCCAGATACCGGGTAGTTGCGATACCAATGCGCGCCAGCGCCAACGAGATCGGCGCTCGTTTGCGGCGCGCGGGGATCATCCACAGTGCCCGCGCGTTCGTCATCATTGCGCGGCTGCTCGGGGAGAGCAAGCACCTGCAATCGGGCGACTACCGGCTTTCCCCGCACATGTCGCTCGCGCAGATCGTGTACGCCCTCTCGAGCGGGCAATCGATCAGCCGATGGGTAACATTGCCAGAGGGCTATGGGGTCGATCAGATCGCGCAGACGTTGGCGGACGCCGGCCTCTGCGATCGACGGCGGTTTCGGCGGATCGCCCTGGTGGGCGGCCGGAGCTTCCGCGTTGCCGGCAGAACGGCGCCACGAAGCCTGGAGGGGTATCTGTTTCCCGATACGTACAAGCTGCGCACCCGCGCCACTGAGCGGCAGATCATCGAGACGATGCTGGCCAACTTCGACCTGAAAGTGGCAAAGCCCCTTGCTCCGCAGTTCGCCCGCGCGGCCGCCGCTGGTCTCTCCATGCCGAAGGTCATCACGCTGGCCTCGCTTGTTGAGCGCGAGGCGAAAAGGTCCGAGGAACGCCCGATCATCGCGGGCGTGCTGTTGAACCGCATGAGAGCTCACATGCCGCTTCAGTGCGACGCCACGGTTCAGTACGCCTTGGGCGAGCACAAGAGCCGTTTGGGCCTCCGCGATCTCAAGGTGGATTCCCCGTACAACACCTACAAGCACGTAGGCCTTCCCCCCGGCCCAATCTGCAACCCCGGCCTGGCATCCATCAAGGCGGCGCTTCAGCCAGCTCGCACGCCGTACCTGTATTACGTGGCTAACGGCGACGGCTCCCACGTCTTCTCAACCACCTTTGCGGACCACACCCGCGCGAAGCGGCTGATCTCCGCACGGAGGCCATCGTGATGCGAGGGCGCCTTAGCAGGCTGGTTGCCCGGTATCTCGCACCCAAGCTGTACGCCGCGTCTTTGGCGGATGTAAGCCCACAGGCGCTCCTCGATGCCGGCATCCGCGGCGTGATCCTCGACCTTGATAACACCTTGGTACCGTGGAGCTCCGATCGCCTCTCCGCAGTGGAACGCGAATGGGTTGCTCGCTGCTTGGCGTCGGGCCTTCGCCTTTGCATAGTCTCCAACACCCGCAGGCCCAGCCGCCTCAAGGCACTGTCGCAGGAGCTGGGCATTCCGTGCGTCCGCGCTGGCAAACCGCGACGCCGCGGCTTCCGCCAGGCCATGCTCCTGCTCGACGCATCCCCCGCCACCACGGCCGTCATCGGCGACCAGCTCCTCACCGACATCCTGGGCGGAAACCGCCTGGGCCTCTACACCATCCTCGTCCGCCGCCTCTCGCACCGAGAGTTCATCGGCACGCGCCTGAGCAGGCTGGCGGAGCACGCCATTTTCTCCTACCTCCAGCGCCACGGCCATCGCCCTTGGGAATGACCCTCATCCGATGTGGGATTACCACGTAAGCTGTAACCTCAACGCGAATCCGACGTCATAATAGGTGACAGCGCCCGGGGCGAAGATGGCGTGTCCCGGGTGGAGCGTGAGCATCCTGACCTCCTTCTCTGTGTGCGGGCTCCGCGCGGTGCTGGCGTGCGGAGCCCGTGCGCCTTTTCAGCCACACATCCCCCAAGCACGCTCTGCAGAAGCTCGCAAACGCCAGGAAGCCCCGCGCTGAAGCCGCCAACCCTCTGCGGCACAACCAACAGGCCCCGGGCGAAACGGCTGTGAAGTGGAGCACGGCACCGTGTTGGAACCCGCCGTTCCTGCCCGTGGGTCTCCACAACGCTCTCTTTCACTTGCCGGGCGTTGGGCGGCGCGGCTATAATCACAGCATGGAGGGGGAACGTGGACCCTAATCTGCTGTGGACCGCCGAGCGATGCTCCGCGCTGCTGGCTCACCTTTGGGATGGCGTAGCGCTTACTAGCTGCAACGGGTTGGTGATGTACGCCAACCCTGCGTTCGAGCGCATGTTTGGCTACCGCGAGGGCGAGCTTACCGGATGCTCCATCTCGCTTGTGCACTCCCCGTACGAGTTTGCCGGCCTTGGCGAGCGAATTCGCACCGAGGCGTTGGCAGGAGGCTGGAGCGGCGAGTTCCTGGGAATCCGCAAAGACGGCTCCGAGCTGATGGTGGCACTCCGCGCCACGCCGTTCCGCGGCGGCGATGGGCGCTCCCAGGGCATCGTCGGCGTGTACCGCGACGTGACCGCGCAGACCCACGTGGAGCAGGAGCGAATACGGAGCGCGCAGTTCGAGGGGGTGCTGCAGACCGTCAGGCGCGTGAACCATGAGGTGAACAACCCGTTGCATGCCCTTATGGGCGCCGTGGAGCTGCTGCAGATGTGTACCCCAGAGGCCTCCAGCGAGGTCAGCGCGGCGATCGCCGTCATTCGCGACTCGTGCCAGCAGCTGGCGGCACTCACCAAGTCGCTGGCGCGTGTGGTGAGGATGGCAACGACGGAGACGCCCGTGGGACTGATGCTGGACCTGGAGGGAGCTACCAAACAAGCGCCGCCGGACTCCGACAAGCTGGGATGAGGGGCGTCAGCCCCCTTGGCGATGAGGCCTTGGGGGCTACGCCACGCTCATTCGCTCTGGATCGTTTCGCGGGTGCTCTCGTAGCTGTCGGTCCAGATGGAGCCTTTGCTGTAAGCGTCCGGGTTGCGCGCCTGCACGCACTTCTTGCACCGAAGCTGCACGCGCACTCCCGCCAACGTGGCGGGGAACCCCGGAGCCACGTTCCCACAGATCGAGCACCGCGGAGCGTTGTTGTTCTGCATGCGGGAGACTCCTGCAAGTCCGCGCATACAATCCCTTTTTGCCTAGCGCGGATATGGAGATGGGCCCTCACAGCCGTGAGGACCTCCTAGTATGATACGACCTAGAAGCCGGGCCGTCAACAGCCGAGCGGTGCTGCCGAAAGCTAAGTCAGTAGCTTGAGAACCAGCAGCGCTATGTCGTCCTCAACCTGGCGCCCGCAGTAGGCTAACGCTCGCCGGTAGATGCGGTCGGCGATCTCCTGTGCAGATCTGTTCCGGTTCCGCACGGCAGATGCCTTCAGGCGCTCGTAGCCGAACTGCTCCTTTCCCCTCCTGGCCTCTGTGATGCCGTCCGTGCAGCACACCAACACGTCTCCCGGCTCGAGGCTCACAACCACTTCTTCGTAATCCGACTCGGGCCACAGGCCAAGCAGCATGCCGGTGCCCGCCAGCTCTCGCGCCTCTCCGGACTGGTTGACGTGGATCGGAGGCACATGCCCAGCGTTGGCGTACGTAAACCGCATCGACTTCACGTCCAGAACGCCATACACCAGGCTAACGAAGACCTCGGAGGGGGTCTCCTTTGCCATCAGTGCGTTGGCCGCCTTCAGCACCTTCCCCGGCGATGGGTCGTGGTGGCACAGGGCGCGTATGAAGTTCTTGCCCATGGCGGCGTGCATGGCCGCAGACACGCCATGCCCCGATACATCCGAGACGACGATGCCGACGCGGCCGTCGCCCAGGTCCATGATGTCGTAATAGTCGCCTCCAACGTCCGCGGCGGGCACGTGTTTCTCCCCCACATCGAGGCCGGGCACCCGCAGCGGCAGCCTTGGGAGAAGTGCGTTCCGCGCCACCTGGGCCACCCGGCGCTCCTCCTCATAATGCTTCGCGTTCTGGATTGCCACTGCCAGCTGCCCGGCGATCGTGGTCATAAGGTTCAGGTCGCCCTTCGTGAACACGCGGGCCGGGTTGCTGCTGCTTACGTTGAGCACACCCAGCATCGTGTTGCCTGCTACAAGCGGCACCGACATGGCCGACCTGATCTCTGGCCGATCTACCAGGAGGCGAAACCGGGGATCAGAGGCCACATTGCCCACCAACAGCGGCTCGCCGTGGAGCGCCACCCACCCAGCGATGCCCTCGCCTAAGAGCGAGACCGAGCGCCGGAGCAGGCGATCGGGCAGGCCGTAGGCCACTTCAACGCGAAGGCCATCGCCTTGGTCTCGCATCAGCATGATGGAGCCGGTGTCGGCCCGAAGAACGTCCACCGTCTCCGCCAGAGCCAGGTCCAATAGCTCCCGCAGGTCAAGCGTGGAGCTCACCGCCTTGCTCACGCGGTCCAGAGCCGACAGCTCGCGGACGCGCCTATTCAGCTGCTCGTACAGCCTGGCGTTATCTATGGCAACGCCCAGCTGCCTGCACACGCTTCGTAAGACGCGGTGCTGGCGCTCATCAAGGGCGAGAGGGCCTTTGGAGTTCTGGAGGTAGAGCGCCCCAATAACGCTGTTCTTGGCCAGCAGAGGCACAAGGCAGGCGCCCTCCACGTTCACGAGGCTTGCAAGGCGCTGCAGCACAGGCGAGAGAAGCCCCTCGTTGGGCAGGCAGACGGTCTCGCCGGCCTCCAGGCGCTGCCAGAGGTCGTCGCTTACGGCGGCGAGGGGGATGCGCATGCCCATAAGCCGCCTGCACAGGCCATCCGCCAACCCGCGGCACTCCGCGCAGACCAGCTCCGGCTTGGCAATGTCTCGGAGGAAGATGCAGCAATGGTCCACCCCCGCCACGTCCATCGCCTTGGAGGCAGAAACGGCGAGCACCTCGGACAAGTCCAGCGAGGTGGTGGCTGTGGCCACTTCGTGGAGGACGGCGATCTCCATGGCCGCATCGCGCTGCTCGGCGGCGAGGGCGGCGCGCTCCACCGCTGCGGCCGCATGCCCCGCGAATGCCGTAAGCGCCGCCTCATCCTCCTCGTCGAAGCCGCGACCAGACCTCCGGTTGTGCACCGCCAGCGTGCCGATGCAGCGACCAGCGGCCATCGACATGATGGGGACGCACACCAGGCTCCTCACGCCTGCTTCGGGAATATGCGGCTCGTCAACCAGGGCGCTGGCGTCGTTGACGACCACGGGCTTGCCAGTAGCAGCCACCGTGCCGGCCACCCCCTCTCCGAGGTTGAAGACCCGCTGCGACAACGCCTTCACCTCCGGACCACCCCTATACGCCATCGCCTCCAGTCGGCCGTCCCGAAGCAGGCGAAGGACCCCGCTGGATGCCCCCATCACGTCCACGGCCGCGTCAACCACGGCCTGCAGCGTCTCGTTGAGGTCCGCCCCCGCGGCAAACGCCTCACCCAAGTGCCCCAACGAGGCGTGCAGTCGCTCTGACTGCTGGGCAACCGTGGCCTGCAGCCTGGCGTTCTCGCGCTCCAACACCGCCTTCCCAGCGGCTTGGCGGGCCAGGCACGAGAAACGCTCCGCTGCCTCGAGGGACGATGCCATCAGGGAAGCGGCCGCCGATGCCACCTCCGCCTCCTCCTGCGTGAACGGAGGCACGGCGCGCTGAATCTGGAGCACAAGGCGCACGCTGCCGGACCTGCCTGGCGCCACTAAGGCGTGCAGGTCTGGATCCAGCGTGGTGTCACTGGGATAGCCGGAGTGATGGGCTGGCAGAACAAGCGGCTCGTCGGCCTCGAGGACAACCCGCGCGGTGCTGTGCGCCTCAGCCCCTCCGTCCCGGGGCACGCCATTGCCCCCGAACGAGGCCACCGGCACAAGCGCTCCGCCCTCGTCGCAAAGCGCAACCAGGGAGTGGGCATCCAGGTACGACCCGAGGGCGTCGCATATGCGCGCCAGGACGGCCTTGTGATCGGCGTCGACGGCAACAGCACCTCGGAGCGCCCTCAGAAGGCTCGCCACCCCGGCGGCCTGTGCGCGTTTCCCCGGCCCGGCAAGCACCCCTTGCCCGATTGGCGCCTCTTCTGGCCGCATGAGACCCATGGCTTCCCCCGTTCTTATGGAGTATACCCCGGCGGCACGTCAGCGTCAACCGAACGCGAGTTTGCGGGTTGCATGTTTCCGGTAAGGCAGACATCCGTCTAGAGACAGCAAGCGTTAGCCCTATACGGCGATCAAACTGCGCCAAACGAACGGCGCGCCGGTGGCCAATATGGCCGTGGCGCGCTCGTTGGCCAGACCAGATTGTGTGATGCGGAGCTGAACCAGCAGCACTAGTAGGCGTACAGCTTGCCGTAAGGCCTCGTGGACACGGGCACGTATTTGGTGAACGGTTGAGAAAGCACTTCCTCCGACGAGATCCCCATGTCCTGGCAAAAGGCTTCCACGCACGCCTTCAGCTCAGCCATGTCTGCGTCGGTGAGTGGCTGCGCGCCCACCTCGCGGCCCAGTTTGTGCTTCTCTACCTCCCCGCGCACGTAGATGGTGCCCCCATGCATCCCAGTTCCGAAGTAGTCGCCGACCAGGTCATGCCCGTTGCGCTCCAGCCCAAGCAGCACCAGCACGCCTCCCGCCATGTACTCGCCGAAGAAATCTCTTGCGGTGCCGCCCACCACCAGCACCGGCGTCTGGCGTCGGAACGCCTTCATGTGGATGCCAACCCGGTACCCCACATCGCCCAGCACGTGCAGCCTGCCACCACGCATCCCGTACCCAAGCACATCGCCCGCGTGGCCGTGAATGACGATGCGGCCATCGTTCATGGTGTTGCCACAAGCGTCTTGGGCGTTGCCGTGGACCACCAACGCTGGCCCATCCATGAAGGCGCCCAGGTCGTTGCCCGGCACGCCACGCACGTGCACCTGCACCTTAGCGGAGACGCCGTCGCCGATGTACCTCTGGCCCCTAACGTTGACCAGCTCAACCTCGGTGGCGCCAGACCGCACCGCGTCGCGCAGAAGGCGGTTCAGCTCCATGTAGTGCAATCCGGCCGCATCAAGCGTAACCATTCGTAACCCTCCGGGAAGTCACCGACCCGCGGGCTTTACGCCCAGCACATCCATGGTTGCTTCGTGGAGGTCGATTGCGCGGAGTCGCTCCCGGCTGCCCCGCAGCGACTCGACGGCGTTGACCCCCAACGCCCCCAGAATCTCTTTGAGTTCGTGGCTCCATGCGTTCACCAGGTTGGCCACGCGAACGGAACCCACCTCGGGGTCGATGCGGCGCACCAGCTCCGGCCTCTGTGAGGTAATGCCCCACGAGCAGTTGCCGGTGTAGCACTTGCCGCACACGGCGCACCCCAACGCCAGCAACGCCGCCGTGCCGATGGCAACCGCATCTGCGCCCAGGGCAAGTGCCTTGGCCACGTCTGCGCTGTTCCGTATGCTTCCAGCGGCGATGATGGACGCCTGGTTGCGGATTCCCTCCTCGCGCAGGCGGTCATCGACGGCCGCTAGGGCTACCTCAACTGGGATGCCCAGGTGGTCGCGTATAACGGTGGGTGCGGCGCCCGTACCGCCGCGGAAGCCGTCGATGTACACAATGTCCGCGCCGGCACGCACCACGCCGCTGACGATGGCCGCCACGTTGTGCACCGCCGCAATCTTGACGGAGACCGGGCGGGTGTACTCCGTGGCCTCTTTCAGGGCGTAGATCAGCTGGCGTAGGTCCTCGATTGAGTAGATATCGTGGTGCGGCGCGGGCGAGATGCAGTCCGTTCCCAACGGCACCATGCGCGTCTCGGATATCTCCAGGGGCACCTTCTCGCCAGGCAAGTGCCCACCAATGCCCGGCTTTGCTCCCTGCCCGATCTTGATCTCAACCGCCGCCCCCGCGTTCAGGTACTCTCCATGCACGCCAAAGCGCCCCGATGCGCACTGCACCACGGCCCGGTCGGCGTACGGGTATAGGTCCTTGTGGAGGCCACCCTCACCGGTGCTCCACAGCGTGCCCACCATCTTGGCCGCCATCGCGATCGACTTCTGGGCGTTGAGCGAGATGGAGCCAAACGACATCGGCGCGAAGATGATGGGCGTCTCGATGGCGATGTTGGGGGTGATGCGCGTTTTGAGGCTGCCGTCCTCGCTGAACTCGACGGAGTCCGGCTTTCGGCCCAGATAAGTGCGCAGCTCCATCGGTTCGCGGAGTGGATCGATGGACGGGTTGGTCACCTGGCACGCGTCAAGAAGCAGGTGGTCCCATATCACCTCCAGCTGGCGGTCGTTGCCCATGCCGGTAAGCAACACGCCGCCCGTTTCGGCCTGCTTCCACACGTTGCGCCGGTCGGTGGGTGACCAGTTGCCGTTGGGGCGGAAGGCGATGGGATTTGGCCGAACGGTGATGGCCCCCTCCGGGCATACGCTCATGCAGTACTGACAGCAGACGCATTTGGAGCTATCCGGCACCACGCGGTCGCTGAACTCGTAGACGCCCCAGCCGCACGCCTGCACGCACCTGCGGCACTTGCGGCACTTGGCATGGTCCACATCCACAAGGAATTCGGGGGGTATGCGTCTGGTTATCATGCCACACCATCCTTCAGCCACCCGATGACGGGCTGGCCAGCGCGGGGCGTCCATACCCTATCGGGGCTCTCACACAGCTCAAGGATCGCCGCCTCCTCGGATGCCAGATACAGGGCATCCCCCTTCGTGGCGGCAACCATGGGGCGAAGCTTCACGCGGTCGTTGAAACCAACCATGCCGCGGGAATGCGCGAACACAATGGCAAACGGCCCGTTCACCAAAGCCGACGCATACACCATGCGCAACGTCCGTCGCTTCTCGTCCTGGGTTCGATCGAGGTCCTTCCAGAACGGCGCCGCCATCACGTCGCAGGCATCCTCGATGCTCAAGCCGTGGCGTCGGATGAGGAGATCGAGGAGATAAGCCATCACCTCTGTGTCGGTCTTGAGCGCGCAGCGATAGCCGAACATCTCGAGGTAACGCTTGTTGATCCCGTAGGAGGATATCTCGCCGTTATGAACCACCGACCAATCCAAGAGTGTGAACGGATGCGCTCCACCCCACCAGCCCTGGGTGTTGGTGGGGAAACGACTGTGGCCGGTCCACATGTACGCCTCGTACTCCTCAAGGCGATAGAACCTGCCGACGTCTTCAGGGTAACCCACGGCTTTGAACGCGCCCATGTTCTTGCCGGAGGAGAAGACGAACGCATCTCGCGCCGGGCGGGTGTTGATGCGCATCACGACGTCTATGACCATCTCCTCCACGGAGTCAACGGAGAGGGCCTGCATCGCGCGCTCGGAGGGGGCGAGGAAGTAGCGCCATAGCAGCTGTGGGCTTTGGGGCAGCACCACCGAACGGTCCGTGGGGATCGGCTCGGAGCGGAGGACGTCGAAGTAGGCATCCAAAAGGGCGTCCACCTCGTCTTTGGCGGCGCTGCTGTAGTACATGATGTGGAAGGCGTAAGCGTCTTTGTGCTCCGGATAGATTCCGTAAGCCGCAAATCCGCCGCCTAGGCCGTTGCCCCTATCCCGCATGTTGGCCATCGCGCGCATAATGGGCTCGCCGTTCACGCGGCGGCCATCAGCGAACATCATGCCAGCTAAGCCACACACCTCTAGTACCCTCGCTCCCTCGGCGCACCGACGGCGCCGCGCTCTACTCTGCGGAGTCTGCAAGCAGAACCCGCAGGTCATCAATCGCTGATTTCGGGCCTGGCGGCAGTCCCAGCTTGCGGCGGGGACCCTCCGCCACTTCGCTGAGCCTGCCCGCCTTGGCAAAAGCAGCCAACTGAGCAGCGGTGCCGGATGGACGGATGCCGCGAGCTTGCGCCTCTGCGCGCAGAACCTCAAACGCCTTGTCCATCCCGAAGTTCTGCGGGCAAAGCTCGGCGCACACGTAGCAATCGACGCACTTCCAGATATCCGGCGACGTGAGTAGCGCGTCCACATCGCCGAGCGCAAGCCGCTTCATGACGGTGTTAGGGTTGAAGCCGTCGTCCACGCGGACAACGGGGCAATCGTGCACGCAGGCGCCGCACTCCGCGCACCGCTGAACCGCTCCCATGTCCAGATGGGGCAGCTGCGGCGCCCCTCCGTGAAGGGCCGCGAACGCCGCGAGGAACGGCTCGACGCCCACTTTGTGCATGGAGACGCCCAGCTCCTCGGGCTCGAGGCCCATCGCCAAACCCAGCAGCTCCGTGTAGTACAGCACCGGCACGCCCAGCTGCTCGCCGCGCCTCAGCATCTGGAACTGGTTCACGTCGTACTGCATGAGGCAGTTGGGGCACGATAGCGTCATCGCGTCCACCTTGCGGCTCTTCAGCTCCACCAGCTTCATGCGCGCCATCGCGGCGGCCTCCTCGGCGCTGCCAACCGGCGAGAGCGCCCCGCCGCAGCACATCAGCTTAGTGTCGTACTCCTCGCTTACGGCGCCCAGCGCTCGCACAAGGTTGTCGAACTTGGTGGGATGCCGCGCGTCGTCAAAACCGATCGCAGAGCTGGGCCGCAGCATGTGACACCCGTAATGAACGGCGATCCGCAGATCGGTTAGCGGCTTGGTGATCGCGCTTCGTATGGTGGTTACACCAACCACGTCGTGGAGGAACTCAATGAGGTGGTACACACGGATGCGGCCGTTGAGCTCAAGACCAACACGCTGGAGTGCCTGGTTCACCTGCGCCAGCGCTGCCGCATCCGCCGAGAGCTTGGCCGCCACCGTCTTGAGCGTCAGGTAGCACCCGTTGCAGGGGGTGACCAGGTCAAGACCGCGCGTCTCGGCTATGGCGAGGTTGCGGGCGGCGGCAAGGAGCCAGGTGCGCTCCTCCGCGGGCTTCAGAACGGAGGTCTCGGGGCAACAGGTGAAGCCATCCAGGTCGCCAACATCGACGCCGAGGTTGCCGAGCACCACGCGCGTGGACTTCTCGAGGAACGGGAACCTGGCTGGGATGAAGCATCCCCAGAAGTAAGCGTAAGGCATAGACGAACCTTTCGGGATGATGCGGCGCAGCAAACATCCGACAGGGTGGACGCGAGTGGGACGCACCCGAGCTGTAGACGGCAAACCTGGTCCGGCCCGCGCATAGAAGCGGCGGCGCGTTTCCAGTATAGGCACAACAGCCCCATTTAGTCAAGCGGAAACTTATGAGCGTCTGAACTTCTGTAACCTACCGTCCTCTGCTAGCGTTGAGGGTCTCAGGGGCATGCGGAGGATGGGCCCAAAGCATACACGTTGGTTCGAGACAGGCCCGCCTTCTGCACGCGCTCCCGCGCCTCTATCCCCTACCTCTGTGCTTTCCCCGGCCTCGCCATCTGGTTGCCACCATCTGCTCCCCTTATGTGCTAGAAGAGACGGTTGAGCAAGGCTCCTAGTGGCCCTCACCCCGGCTCCGCCACTCCTTGTATAATGGGAGAGGCGGTTAGGCAATGCTCGTGCTGCCAATGGCCGTGATTGGTTGCCCTCACCCCTGCCCCTCTCCCACTTTGGGGGAGACGGGATGCTGGGAGGAGTTCATGAGGCGTGGGATGCATCCCCCTTCGGCCAGCAAGCTTGGGTGGATGGCAAGCGCGCCTCTGCGATCACCAGCAGCTAACACCGCGCCACCAAGCGTCACTTCCCCAGGGCCGAGGAGTGGTGGCGAGACCTGGCAAGGCAGACCACACAGCATACCCGATCTCGACCTATGCGAAGGCCAATGGTGGCGGCAACTCCGCGCCGGCCTCCGCAAGCGCACATTGCAACCCGCGCTGCCCCTGCGAGCTTAGCAACGACACCCCAACTATCGATCCTTCGCTCGCAACAAAACGGTGTTGCGTTTGCGGAACCATGTAGCTATAATCGTGGGAGGTGACGACCGAAGGAGCCCGCCATGTTGCCCCATGCTGGCTCGCTTCGCTCCACCCAAGGCCGGGTCATCCGCCCGCGCTGGAGGTAGACTCAATGCATGTAGTCATTCTTGGCTGCGGTAGGACGGGATCAACGCTGGCGCGCCTTCTCCAGCAGCAAGGCCACTCCGTCGCTGTCATAGACAGAACCCGCGATGCGTTCCGCCGATACCTTGGCCCCACTTTCTCCGGCACCTTGGTGGTGGGCTTGGGCATAGATACCGACGTTCTGCTCAAAGCTGGCATTAGGAAGGCCGACGCTTTCGTGGCAATGACTGGCGGCGATAACACCAACCTGACTGCCGCTCAGCTGGTTCGCGATGAGTTCCACGTGCCCAAGGTCTTGGCGCGCATGCACGACCCCCTCCGCTCAGATGCATACCGAGAGATGGGCGTCGATACGCTCTGCACCACGGACTTGGGCGTTGGCTTGACCTACGATTTCCTCCAGGGCAGAGGTTGGGATAAGCCAGCGGCCGAGTACCTCAACAACCCCATCCGGCCGGAGGTGGAGGAGTAGATGTACGTTATAGTAGTAGGCGGAGGCAAGGTGGGATATTACCTCACAAAAGCGCTCACCCAAGAGGGGCACGAGGTACTCCTGATTGAGCGCGACCCGCGCCGCGTGGCCCAGCTAACCGAGGAGCTCGGGGAGCAGGTCTTCCTGGGCTACGGCGACGAGATGCGCACCATGCGCCAGGCCGGTGCCAACCGGGCGGACGTCATCGTAGCGGTAACCGGCGGCGACGAGGACAACCTCATCATCTGCCAAATGGCGCGAAGGTGCTTCCAGACGCCGCGCGTCATCGCCAGGGTGAACTATCCGAAGAATCGCGCCCTGTTCGACCGATTCGGCATAGACCACGTGATAAGCTCCACCGAGGCTATCCTCATGATGGTGGAGCAGCAGATCCCTTCCGGCCACGTGATACCCCTCGCCGCGCTCAAAGAGGGCAACCTTGAGATCGTGGAGATTGAGGTCGACGCCGAATCGCCAGCCCTGGGTAAGACGCTCGCACAACTCAACCTGCCCGAGGGCACATCGGTCATCAGCATAGTTCGCCAGGGAAGAGCCATCGTTCCGCAGGCAGATACCGATGTGCGTGAGGGCGACACCGTCATCGTGCTGACGGAGATACGTCGCAGCGGAGAGATGAGGCGAACCTTCACCAAGGCCGCCTAGCTCCGTTCGCCAGCGCATCTTTGCGTGCCCGCGGGCGCGTCCGCTTGTTTCCATTGCCCCGCATGCGCATGCCCAAAGAAGACCATGGCCACTACTCAATCTACCCCCGCCGAGCCTGAGGGAAAGCTGGAGCTTCGGCGCGACGTCACCGTTTGGGGCTCCTTCATGTGGGGCTACGCAGACGTTGGCGCGGACATCTACGCCGCGCTCGGCCTGGTGATAGCCGCCACCATGGGATGGGCCCCGCTCGCCTTCGCCCTCGCAGGGATCGTCTACGTGATGATCGGCCTAGCCTACACGGAGCTGGCGTCGGCATACCCCGTTGCCGGCGGCGGCCAGTACTTCACGTTGCGCGGCCTCGGCGACTTCGCTGGCTTTCTGGCGGGCTCGGCCCTCCTGCTCGACTACACCATAGACATCGCCCTGTTCTCAGTGGCCTCCGCAGGATACATCAACTTCTTCATACCGGCGGCCGCCAAGTTCGCAGTGCACATGGGCCCGCTCGGCGATGTCAACTTGGTGTGGCTGGCGGAGGCGTTGGTGCTGATCGCCTGCCTCGTTTGGCTCAACATACGGGGCATGCGGGAGTCGTCCCTCTTCAACGAGGTGCTCGGCGCCATCGACATCCTCACGGAGTCCAGCATCATCATGGCTGGCTTTGTGCTGGCATGGCAGCCCAAACTCCTCGCGTTCCAGTGGGTTCATGCCAGGCCAACGCTGCAGCAGTTCATGTACGGGTCCTCGCTCGCAATCATCAGCTTCGTCGGGCTGGAATCCATCTCTCAGGCGGCACAGGAGACACGCAGGCCGGCCACCATCGTACCCAGGACTTCGCTGGCGCTCATCTTCACCGTGTTCCTGTTCGCCACCGCCTTCTCGTCGCTGGCCATGGGCATACTGCCATGGAGCCTGTTCCGAGGACACGAGGGCGACCCGGTTGCCATGCTGGCACACAACATACCGTACTTGGGCATCATCGCCGGCCCGTTCGCCGCCCTCCTAGGCGCCACCATCCTCGCCATCTCCGCCAACTCCGGCATCATGTCCGCCTCGCGCCTCACCTACTCCATGAGCCAGTTCGGCTTCATCAGCCGGTGGTTCGACGTGGTTGACAAGAAGTACCGCACGCCAACAAGGACCATCGTGATCTTCTCCGCCATTGGAGCGGTGCAAACGGTGCTGGCGTTCCTGGCAGGCAAGGATGCGCACGGAAACTATCGAGCGATAGATGTGCTGGGAAACATGTACGCCTTTGGCGCCACCCTGGGCTACTTCCTCGTCTTCGTGGCAACCATACGCCTTCGCTTCGTCGATCCGTACACCCCACGCCCGTACAGAATACCGCTCAACATCAGGTGGCGGAGGAAAGACGGCGTGGTGGAGGTGCCCGCCCTGGGGTTCATCGGTGCCCTCGGGGTGCTCACGGTGTTCGTGGAGGTGGTGCTGACCCACCAGATCGGACGAATCGCCGGCCCCTCTTGGGTGGTGCTTTGTTTCCTCTACTACGCGTGGTACCGCAGAACCGTGGGGTTGCCCGTATTCGGCAGCGTCAAGCACGACTGGGAGACCCAGCAGAAGCACGTGCTGGAATCGGCCGAGGAGTTCGACCTGCTTGAGCAGTATCGCCTGGCGCTGGCCGAGCGGGACAAGTATCGAGAGAGGATGCACGAGAGTTGATTCTGCGGCGATATCCAAGGCAACCGCTTCCCCCGCCCCCCGACGTCCTTGGGTGGCGAGACTGGCTGCAGGTCGCAACCAGCTGCCTTGGCGTTCTGCTCGGCATCGTGATCATCGCCCGATCCGTGGCGGCGCAGGCGTACGTGGGCGTGGTGTGTGGCGTGGCGTTTCTGGGCTGGGGAGGGGTGCGCCTCAACTATATCAGGCTTTACTTCCAAGGGAAGACTAGGAGATGATGGCTTTCGCGATGGCGGCGCCGGTGCACGTGACCCCCCTGGGCGTGCTTCTGGCACTCGTGTTTGCGACATCGATTACATCCCTCTTGTGGTGGATGCTTCACCCGCCGGAGGCCATCCCGCTCGCCGTTGCACACGCCCGCAGGTCGGTGGGGGCGCTTAGGTCGATACTGGTGCCCACCGTGGGCGCGCCACATTCCGACCGCGGAGTGGAGCTGGCGTGCCGGCTGGGCGCCGAGCAAAAGGCAGATGTGCACGTCGTGTACATAATCGAGGTGCCGCGTACGTTGCCGTTGGGCGCGTCCCTTCCCGCCGCGGAGGCCGCCGCACAGGAGGCGCTCGCCAAGGCGGAGCAGATCGTGCGGATGCGCGGCCTTACGCCCGTGGCGCACATAGAGCGAGCGAGAGAGGCGGCCCAGGGCATCATCCGCGCCGCCCGCGAGAACGACGCCGACGTCATCGTGCTCGGCCTGCGCGCCAACGTGGGTCCCGCCGAAGCCCTACTGGGACGCACGGCAGATGCGCTCCTTCGGCACGCTCCTTGCGAGGTGGTTGTCGACAAGATGCCCGGAGGCGCGGAGGAGTAGCCGACCCGGGCTCAGTTGGGGGGCGAGCCCGATGATCATGATTACTGGCTCAACCGGCTTCGTTGGCGGCCACCTCACGCGTCGCCTCATGCGCGAGGGGCTTCCCCTTCGCCTGCTTGTGAGGCGCAGTGGCGTGTGCCCCGCCGAAGCCCAAGAGGCCGTCGGCGACATCGCCGATCCCGCCTCGCTCGCCGCTGCCGTCCGCGGGGTCGACACCGTGATTCACCTAGTCGGCATCATCCGCGAGCAACCAGGCGCCACGTTCCAGTCGGTCCACGTCGACGGCACGCGCAACGTCCTATCTGCTGCCGTCCGCGCCCACGTCACCCGGTTCATCTACGTGAGTGCGCTCGGAACAGGGCCGAACGCCCGCAGCGAGTACCACAAGACCAAGTGGCAGGCCGAGGAGTTGGTGCGAGCCAGCGGCCTTCGCCACCTCATCCTGCGCCCCTCCATCATATACGGGCCTGGCGACGGATTTGTGAGCATGTTGCTCGGCATGCTTAGGTTGCTGCCGGTGGTGCCGGTGCCTGGCTCGGGGCAGACGCCCATGCAGCCCATCTGGGTTGGCGATGTTGCGGAGGCGATCGCGCGGGCCCTCGCAGACCCCTCGCTGTGGAACTCCACCTGGGAGATCGGTGGCCCCGAGCAGCTCACCTACAACGAGCTGCTTCAGACCGTGGCAGAGGTCGCCAAGGTCCGCAAGCCCATCGTGCATATCCCCATTATGTTCGTGCGCCCAGCCACGGCCCTCATGCAGCACCTTCCCGGCTTTCCCCTCGCCAGCGACCAGCTCGCGATGCTACAGGAGCCGAACACGTGTGATCCCGACACGCTTCCGTCGCGCTTCGCGATCACGCCAGTTCGCTTCCGAGACGGCCTCGCCAGCTACCTCGCTCCGCAGGCCACCTAGGGGCACCGCCAGAAAGCGAAGGAGTGCCGCCCCAGGCCTTGGGGAGGCCCGGGGCGGCGTTGGGTTGGTGCGAGATCACGCCTTGATGGGCGGCGACGCAAGGCCAACCGCAATGCGAAGTATGGCCGCGGCGTCGGATATGTCCACCGCGCCGTTGCCGTTGATGTCCGCGCGCGAGAGCTCCTCCGGGGTGAGCGTTACCAACCCCACAGCCGCCCTCAGCGCCAGAAGCGCATCGACGATCCGAACCTGCCCGTCGCCGTTCACATCGCCAGGCACTGGCGTGGGCGGCGTAAGCACGCTTACGTCTGCCACCGCCTCCATGCCCTGGTAGCTCGCCACCACCAGTATCTGGCCGATGCCCGTGGCGGCGAGCTTACCAGCCTGGTCCACGGTGCCAGTTGCCGCCTGAACGGACCCACTTGGCGGCCTGGTTGACCACCGGATGATGGCCCCCGGTATTGGCGCGCCGTCGGCCCCGCGCAGCACAGCTGAGAACTGCTGGGTTCCCCCCACCGTGATGCTGGCGGCGGTTGGGTCGATGGAGAGCGACAGCGGCGGCCCGTTGGCCACCATCAGCTGTGGGTCACCTGCACTGCCAGGAGGTCCCCCAACCAGAAGCTGCACCAGCGTCCGTCCGGTGGCATCCGTCGGACCGGTCAGCTCCAGCGTTAGCGTGTCGCCTGGTTGCGCTTTGAGCAGGTCCAGGCCCGTGATGGAGCCCTGCAACGGAGCGATCTCCCTGTTGCTGGGATCCCCGAACGGCACAGGGCCAATCTCCCAGGAGGCCACCTCTTGAGACGGCTTGGTGGGATCGGCTGGCTGCCACAGTAGCCTCGCCATCACCATTGCGAACGGCTCTGGCGGAGTGGGCGGCTCCGGCTGCGGGTTCAGGCAGATCATTCCCAGCACGTAGCTGAAGGACTGACCAGCAACCGGCCCGTCCAGCTTGATCGAGAAGCCATTCCTCAGGATCGGTATGGAACCCGGGCCGCCGCTGATGGACGGGCTCAGCCCATCCGGCGTCACATGAAGGGTCCACTGCACCGGATTCACAACACCACATCCCGGCCCGGTGATGGTGGCGCACGTGGAGGTCACGGTTGGAAGCGTGCACCCGCCGCCAAGCACCGTTTGGCACGCCGTTCCAACGGTGGGCAATGTGCAACCAGTGCCAAGCACGGTTTGGCAGGTCCCCGAGACCGTGGGCAGGATGCATCCCGCGCCCATCACCGTCTTGCATACCGCCGACACGGTTGGCATTGCGCACGACGTGCCGATGACGGTGGAACACTGGCTGCCAGTGGTTGGCAGGCTACACGACGGCCCCAACAGCGTGGCGCAGGTAGAGCTGGTTGTCGGCAGCGAGCAGTTCGCGCCGATGATCGTCTGGCATGAGGCTCCAGCGGTCGGCAGCACGCAGGATGGACCCAGCACCGTCCGACATCCGGTGCCCACTGTTGGCAGCTGGCAGTTGGGACCCATAACCGTGCTGCATGCCGCACCCGCAGTTGGGAGCACGCAGTCTGGCCCAATCACGGTTCTGCAGGCAGCCACCACGGTGGATAGCCCGCAGCCAGGGCCAAGAACCGTCTGGCACCTGCTGGTTGTGGTTGGCAACTGACAGGACTGCCCCAACACGGTGCTGCACGTGTTGCTGAGCGTGGGTAGCTGGCACGACTGCCCGCCCACGATCGTAAGGCAGCTGCCAGACGCCGTAACTATCTGGCAGTTGGGCCCCAACACCGTCTGGCACGAGGTGTTGGTGGTTGGCAGCGTGCAGTTGGCGCCGATCACCGTTTGGCACCCGCTTCCGGTGGTTGGCAGCTGACAGGATGGGCCAACCACGGTCTGGCAGCTCGATCCGGTGGTCGGAAGCCCGCAGCCAGGGCCCAGCACGGTTTGGCACGGACCAGACGCCGTGGGCAGCGTGCAGTTGGCCCCCAACACCGTCTGGCACGCGGTCCCGGTGGTGGGCAGCTGGCATCCCGACCCCAAGATGGTCCGGCACGCCGTGGCGGTGGTGGGGATGTTGCAGTTGAGACCCATCACAGTGCTGCAGGACGCGCCCGTGGTTGGGAACGCGCACGCCACCCCAATGATGGTGGAACATACCGTTCCAGTCGTCGGCAGAGAGCACCTGGTGCCGAGGATAGTTACGCAGTTGTCTCCGGTGGTTGGCAGCGAGCATACTGGACCCACCACAGTTTGGCACGCCCCGCCCGTGGTGGGCAGAGCGCAGCTCGGGCCCATCACCGTATCACAGGATGACGCCACCGTTGGAAGCGAGCAATCGCCACCGATGATGGTCTGGCACGCGCCGGCGGTGGTGGGCAGCGTACATGACGGCCCCAGCATCGTTTGGCACTGAGACTGTGTGGTTGGCAGCGTGCAGCTTGCGCCAAGCACGGTCTGACAGGACGCCTGCGTGGTGGGGAACGAGCAGTTGGCGCCCACCAACGTTAGGCAGGATGACGTCACCGTGGGCAGCTGGCATTTGGTGCCCAGCACCGTGCTACACGCGGTGGCGGTGGTGGGTAGCTGGCAATCGCTGCCAAGCAGCGTCTGGCACGAGGCTCCCGTGGTTGGCAGGCTGCACCCAGCTCCGATAACGGTCTTGCACGACGATGTGGTTGTTGGCAACGCGCACGACGTGCCCATGACCGTCTTGCAGCTTGAGCCGGTTGTTGGCAAGCCACAACCTGTGCCAAGCACGGTCTCGCACGTTCCTAACGCGGTGGGCACGTTGCAGCCCGCGCCGATAAGGGTTGCGCACGCCGTTCCCACAGTGGGCAGCTGACAGTTGGCGCCAATCACGGTCTGGCAGGAGGCGGCGACCGTCGGCACCTGGCAGCCTGACCCGATAATGGTCTGGCAGCTGGCACCCGTAGTTGGGAACGAGCATTGGGCGCCCAGTATGGTGTTGCAAGAGGTGGTTACCGTGGGCAGCTGGCAGTTGGCCCCAAGGACAGTGCTACACGAGGTGGCAACCGTAGGCATCGAGCATGTGCTGCCCAACACCGTGCGGCAGCTGCTGCCGGTTGTGGGCAGGTTGCACCCCGGTCCGATCACCGTCTGGCAAGTGCTGCCGATGGTGGGTACCTGGCACCCGCCGCCTATCACCGTCTGGCACGCCGCGCCCGTCGTGGGAAGCTGGCAGTCCGCGCCGAGGACGGTCTGGCATGCTGCGCCAGTGGTAGGCAGGTTGCATGACGGACCGATCAGCGTTTCGCATGCGGCGCCCACCGTTGGGAACGAACAGTTGGCGCCCATGATCGTGTTGCACACACCGGTTACCGTTGGCAATCCGCACCCGCTGCCAACGATGGTCTGGCACCCGCTACCCGTGGTAGGCAGATTGCAACCGGATCCCAGCACCGTTTGGCACACAGCGCCAGTTGTGGGCAGCCCGCAGGACCCGCCCATCACTGTCTTGCACTCGGTGCTTGTGGTTGGCAACGCGCACCCAGAGCCCAGCACCGTTTGGCACGACGAGGACGTGGTTGGCAGAGTGCATCCCACGCCCAGCAACGTGTTGCACGCGGTGCGGGTGGTGGGCAGCTGGCAGCTGGCCCCAATCACCGTGGAGCAGCTGGTGCCAGTTGTTGGCAGCTGGCAGTTGGCTCCCATCAGCGTTTGGCAGGACGACCCCGTGGTTGGAAGCGAGCACCCTGACCCGATGATGGTCGAGCAGCTGCTTCCCGTTGTCGGAAGCGAGCAATTGGCGCCCAACAGCGTCTGACAGCTGCTGCCGGTGGTTGGCAAAGAGCAGTTGGCACCCAGCACAGTGCCGCAGGTTGAGCTGGTGGTGGGCAGTCTGCATGACCCACCGAGTATGGTCAGACAGGCCCCACTGGTGGTAGGCAACTGGCACCCAGCGCCTAGCACCGTTTGGCAAGACGTGGCCGTGGTGGGAAGGGTACACGTGGACCCCAGAACCGTGGAGCACGCCGTTCCTACCGTCGGAAGCTGGCAGTCCGGGCCGATCACCGTGCGGCAACTGCTGGTGCTTGTGGGCAGCTGGCAGCCGGTGCCCAGAACGGTTTTGCAGCTGCTGGTAGTGGTGGCCAGCTGGCAGTTGGTGCCAAGGACCGTTGAGCAGGACGCTCCAACTGTTGGGATCTGGCACCCGCTGCCCAACACGGTCCCGCAGGCAGATGCAACCGTGGCAAGCTGACATCCGGAGCCAATGACCGTCTTGCACGCGGAAGTTGTGGTTGGCAGTGTGCACGCCGACCCAAGAACAGTTTGGCACGCACTAGCGGTGGTTGGCAGCTGGCATCCTGGGCCCAACACGGTCTGGCAAACGGACGTAGTTGTGGGCAGCCGGCAAGAGCCACCCAGCACAGTTTGGCAGGACGATCCCGTGGTGGGCAGCGCGCACGAGCTGCCGAGGATGGTCTGGCACGACGAGCTTGTTGTGGGGAACGAGCAGTTGCCCCCGACGACGGTGCTGCACCCCGAGCCGGTGGTGGGAAGGGTGCAGCCGCTGCCCAGCACGGTTTGGCAGGCTGCGCCGGTTGTTGGCAGCGTGCAGTTGCCGCCAAGCACGGTCTCGCATGCTGAGCCCGTGGTTGGCAGCTTGCAGTCGAGGCCCATCACGGTTCGGCACGTTGATGAGGTGGTGGGCAGGCTACATCCGCTACCCAAGACGGTCTTGCACGTCGATGACGTGGTTGGCAGTTGGCACGTGGTCCCTAATATGGTGCTGCACGAGCTGCTGGTTGTTGGTAGCTGGCAACCGGCGCCGAGCACGGTGGCGCAGGTATTGCTGGTGGTTGCCAGTTGGCACGTAGAACCGAGCACCGTGGAGCACGCCGAAGTAGTGGTCGGTAGCGAGCAGCCACTGCCAAGCACGGTCTTGCATGAAGTGCTGGTTGTCGGAAGCTGGCAACCTGTTCCAAGCACCGTAACGCACGACGAAGTGGTTGTTGGGAGCTGGCAGGTTCCACCCAGTATGGTGGTGCAGTTGCTCACCGTTGGCAACGCGCAGTTCGTGATGGTTGGCAGTGAGCAGCCGGAGGTGGTGGGGAGAGAGCAACCACTGGTTGTCGGTAGCGCCGTGCAGGAGCTATCGGTTGTGGGAATGGTGCAGCCAGTCACCGTAGGCAGACAGCCAACCGCTGTGACGCTTGAGCAATCCACGCCCAGGACTGTCGCCATCAATGGACGCGGAGCGAGCATAGCCAGCGGGTATTTGGCATTGGGCTGCGTCAGGTAGGAGTCTACGTTGACCGCCTTGAGCACAGCCCTGGTGTAGAGGGGCGAGTCCTGGATCTCTTGCCTCTGCGGGGCCTCAGACGCCACGCTCGCCGCGATGGCAGGTTGCCCTATGGCGGCGAGGTACAACGCCGCCGTCGCGGTGGCCCACAGGCGTCTTAGCCGCCGAAGCGGCCGCGCACATCTGTACATCAGTGGCCTCCTTTCCCCTGTTTGCGCAGGGGCTCAACTGGTCGGGCCTGAGGAGGACGAAAAGCTGGCCTGAGCCAATCACCAGGGTTGGTGGGCTCAAGGACCGGCACAGACTGCGTGCCGACGATCGTCGGTTTCGGGCGGTGCAGTAGCACATCACGCCCGAAAAGGTACTCCAGAAGTCGGTACTCCAGGTCTACCACCTCCTTCCGATAGCCGGTCGGCACCTCGAAGTGGTGGCCAAGAGTGGGGTTGCCAAAGGACTGCCCATCTCCGAAGACGAGCACCCGCCCGCGTCCGTAGCGCGTTTCGGCTAACACAACGCCGTGGTTGCGGGTGGCTAGAACGGGCCTGCCACCGCGGATAGTGCGGGGGCGGTTGGCGGTGGCCACGTACCTGCCGCTGCCGTCGATCAGGGGCGCAAGCCACGCCGTCCGCGGCCCATATGATAAACCGAAGGCCCGCACCACACCCTCCGTAGGATCACGGGCCTCGGAATCGTTGGACGCGAGGATCAGCAGCAGCCCTCCTGCGTCCACAAACCGTTTGATCGCACCGACGTCACGGGCGGCATACGCCCTGTTTGGCCGCACAAGCGCCAGTCCAACGCCTGGCTCAGGCGCCGGCACATCGTCCGCTGGGATCGGCAGCACGCCAACGCGCTGGGTGTTGATGGCGAAGGTGCTGTACCGTCGCGACGCCATTGGGTCTCTGTCCGGTGCCCACTGCGCTGGGTCGAGGTTCTCGAAGACGGCGCCGCCATCTTGCCGGAGGAGCACCAGGCGCGCTGCGGGTACGTCCTGCCTAAGGGGAGGCCTAAGGTCGGGCCTGCCATGCTTAGCCGCCCACACCGGCGCCGCTAGTGCCAGCAGGCCAGCGCACAGAGCGGCGACGGCGGCAGCCTGCCCAGCCCGGGCGCCGTACCAACCGGCAGCCAGCAGCAACGCCAGGCCAACAGCCAGCGCGGCGCGTGCTGGCCACTGCGGGCGGTTCATGCGGTTGGCCCACTCTACGCTGCACAGCACCATATCGCGGCGGCCCTCCCCCGTCATTGCGAAGGTGGAGAAGCAGGTACTGTCCGTGAAGGCAACCACTCGCCCCAATCCGTAGCGCACCCCGCCCATCAGCACCCGCGCGCCGATCTCAACGTTGGTATCCCCGAGCTCCCTCACCGGGAAGAACACCTCAGTGCTGTAGTTGGCCTCCTGCGCCAACACGTCTCGGCATAGCATCATGTCGTCCGCCAGCAACGGGAGCCTAAGGGTACAGCCGTTTTCAAACTCGAAGTGCATCATGCCACCAAGGGCTGGCGAGGGCGGCAGCGGCGAATCGTTCACCCACATGTTCATCTGGCGGCTCACCAGGTCCCAGGTACACTCCGTGCGATAGCTCAGCCCCAGCGGCCTGCACACCTGGTTCAGGTACACTGCCGATCCGAAGACGTTGGTGTGGTCCCCTATGAGCCACAGCCCCCCACCTCGCCGCACAAACCGGACGATGGAGTCCACCTCTTGCTGCGAGAACGACGCCGATGGCAGCTTCAGCACCAGAACGTCGCACTGCGAAAGAAGGCCGTCATCGAGCGCCCGGCTGAAGTTGATGGTCACCCGGTAATGGTGCGCCAGCAGCTCGGCCATGGCCGAGTAGTTGTAGGTGCTGAGCATGCCGTACGTCTTGGTGTCCGGCGGCGGCCACGTGAGCGTCCATCCGCTGTGCTTCTCGTCGATGAGGACACGCCCCGCCTTGCGCACTCCGGCGTCCGCCCACTGACCGAGAAGCACGGACGCGGTGAGGAGGACCCCGGCCGTGAGGGCCAACGCCACACACCTGGTTCCCGCGCCAGCACCCCGGTGAGGTTCCCGCAACAGCGGGAGGTGGAACGGCATGGCCCTCCACAATACCAATGCAAGCGGCAGAAAGCTGACGGTTAATATGGCTGGACGCCAGAACAGCTCGGTCCCGCCCCACTCCGGGGCCATTGAGGCCAGGAGAATGAATCTGGCCACCGCGTATGCCCCCACAATCGCAAGGAAGGCAATAGCCCGCCGCCAGCCGCCCAGCGCCGCTGCCAGCAGCCCCAAAGCAACGAAGAGCGGCATGGGGTAGTACAGGAAGGTTGCAGTCTGGGCCGGAAAGTCCACCAGAGAGGCGTCTCGCGCCATATACAGCCGACCATCCGCCACCAACGCTTTCCAGCCCAACGCCCGCGCTATCCAGCCTGCTGGCGCGGCCAAAGGCGACCAGTCGTAGTAGCGCGATTCCAGCTTGACGTATGGGACGTGCAGCAGCGCGGCGCAAAGGAACGCCGCAGCGCAAAACAGCAGCGCCTTGGGGAGCGCCCTCAACCAGTGCCTGCCAGCGGGCAGCAGTACCGATAGAGATGCAATCACCAGCACCCACGCCGCCAACGAGAACGGGTGTGGAAGCGTCAGCGCCAAAGCGGCGGCCGGCAACGCACACACGGCCCACCCGCGAGCCGCCGCCGCGCCGTCCGTACGCCGCATCTCCCACCAGGCGAATGCCGCAGCTGCAGCAAGCACCACCGGCCACGCTCTCCCAGCCGCGAAGTAGGTCGGCGCCGCCAGACCCCAAGCCGCCGTCGTCAGCAGCAGGGCAATCCATAGGCCGCCGCCGTACGCGCCCGCCGCAGCCCCGCCGGCCTTATGGTTCCGCAAGCGTGTTGAGGAGCCAGAGGTTGCCCTCATAGAGCGTATCATCCCCCTCCAGGTTGTCGCCCAGCAGGAACTTGGCGTCGCCTATCACAACCACGCGGCCCTTGCCACGATAGCCGCCAACAACTATTGGGTGGCCCCACGCCTGGTACACCGTCTTGTAGCCCGGAGCCGATACCGGCCATGCCGAGGAGAAATGCAGCGGCACGGGGTACGGCGCGCCGCTCACCATCGTGCCGTCGGCGCTGCCTAGCGGCACCGATCCGATCTCCACCCCCAGGTGCCTTAGCAGCCTCGGCGTCTGCCAAGCAGTCTCCCACCCCACGCACACGATGAGGATGGCCCCGCGCGCGCTTGCCCTACCAAGGTCAGCCACCTCGGACGGCGTGAAGTCGCACAGGGGACCAGGCACCACAAGCAGCTTGGCGGCGCTCACAAGCCGGCCGTCCCAGTGCCGCATCACAAGCGGAATATAGCCGCGCCGCATAAGCGCCCGGTTGAGGCCTGCCAGCCCGGAATCCGCGCCCCTGAGCACCGGAAGCGGCTCCAGATGGGCGGCGTCCACCACGGCAAGCATTCTGGTGCGCGGGTACGGGATCGCGGAGCGAGCGGTGACCGGCAGTATCACGCACGCCGCACACAGCGCAACAGCCAGATGCTCCACCGGCGCCCGCCTGCGGAACCCCGCGACTGCCGCCACCCCCAACAAGAGGAACACAACGAGCACGCCATCCGTGGCGCGCGCCTGCGGATCGGCCGCCCAGGTGAAGATGGAAGCCATGTACTGGTATGTGGACGGAATCGAGTAGTTCATGAAAGCCGACGTGTCGCCAAAGACCAGCACCTTGCCGCGGCCGTAGCGCGTCACCGCTCCAAGCACCACGTCTCCCTGCCGCTCGCCAGGGTCAACCTGTAGGTTGCCCAGGCTGCCTATCCATGCCCTCGCTCGATCCCCTGGGTCGGAAAAGCCATATCGGCCCACCACCACTGGCACTGCGGGTGGCTCCACCTTCAGGGAGGCCCCCACGCTGATGCTGAGGTCCATCGGAATCCACTGGCTTGGCGCGAACGAAACGGGGCGAAACGCCAGGGCCATGCGCCAGAGGTCCGAGCCAGCAAACGGGACCGCGGAATCGAAGTTGAACGCGATGCCAACGGGGGCCAAGAGGCGGTTGTAGGCCGTCATCAGGCCGGAGTAGTCCGTGTGGTCTCCGCAAGCGATGAGGGTGCCACCCCGCCGCACGAACTCCCACAACGCCGCCGTCTCGCGCTCGTCCAGGAACCTGTTCAGGTTCATCACAAGCACTACATCGGTGCTCTCCAGGGCCCTCCGGGTGAGCTCACCGCGGTGCCACGCGACCCTGAAGCCCAGCGACCTGAGGTACGGATCGATCAACCCAACTCGGCCGTCGCTGAGCCTCTCCTGCGCTTGGGGAGGCGCCGGCATCCCCCAGGGAATCGCTCCGTCCATGAAGATCAGCAGATTGCCAGGCCGACCAGGTCTGCCGGCAACGGTGGCCGACACGATGGCAACGCCGGCGATCGCGGCGGTGAGGGCGGCGGCGCAGCGCCATGAGGCTTCTGGCCTTGAGCGCGGTTCGCCGGCCTCGCCGAGCGGCATGAGTGGCACCAACGCAACGGCAAGGGGCACGAAGAGAAGGAGGTTTCCCTGCCACTCGGTTACGCTTGACGGCAACGCCAGCGCGGGCATCGCAACCCTGGCCCAGCCTGTACCGGCGTAGATAACCAGCAACAGCGCTGGCGAGAGGAGGGCGCGCCATCGGTCCCGGCGCGGGTGAAGCATCACCTCCCCCACCCCCACCATGCATGCCATCAGCAGTAAGCCGGGCATACCGAGGGTGGACGGCCCCAGCTGCAGCGGGCCGCCAGAGACGGACGAGAGCACCGAGGAGATCATCGAGGCGATGCCCTCGCCTGCGTACCAGCCAGCGGGGATGAAGAGGTATAGCTTCTTCAGGAGGAGGAAGGCAGCGAGGGTGAACAGCCGCCACGTGAGAACCCGATCGCCGGGCCCAGGCGACACGGCCAACGCAATTAGCAACGGGGCGGCAGGGAGAAGCTGATCTGGAGCCCTGGCAACTACTGCGAACCCCGCCAGCAGAAGCGGGACCTTCACCCGCGGTGGGCTCAGACCGCGCCACTCCACGGCCGCCAGCGCCGCCAAACACAGCAGAAGCAGCAACTGCTCGATCGACCTATCGGCTGGGCCAAGCTCGCCGGCTGCGACCACACAGGCTGTGGCGTACAGGAGACCGCGGGCAGACCACGCCGAGGCGGCAGGCACTGCATGGCCTAACGCCTTTCCCCAGAGCCAAACCGTCCGCACTTGCGCCGCGGATCGGAGTTGCATAGACCTTGCTCCGCCTCCAGATCGGCGGCTACTCCAGCCGCCCGTCCGTGAGGCCCCCTCTTAACGGCTGCGACACTAAGCTATTGTAGCGGTTGTGACGCGGCAAGTGCCAATCGGCCTGCCAAACGGTGCACGTGCAGGGAAAGGCTAGCCGTTCGGTGGCATAGAACGGTCGCTGGCAGCGTGAAGCGGTGGCATTGAATGGCCCTCGTCAGCGGCGAATGGCAGACCGAATGGCGCTCGCCACATCGTGCGGGTTGCACAGGGCCGCCAGCGTTGGGGCCGGACGCAGAAACTGGCTCTGCGATGGCGGCGCGTAAAGCGGCAGCGACGGCGTGATGACCGTGATGCTGCCGGTCCCAAGCCTCCGGTCGATAATCCCCTCGGTAACCTCAACGGCCTGGATCGACCCGAGGTCGATTGAGATGGACCGGGCGATCGGAAAGCCTGCAGATATGATGAGACGCCGGTCCGTGAGGATGTAGCGCACGGTGGGGCACACCAGCGCGCTGTAAGCGTAGTGCCCAACCACTAGATACAGGCCCGCAAGCACAAACGGCACGCCAAACAGGGTAGAGAAGCTTCCGGCCCGCCCACCAAGCGCGCCAGCACCCTGCATCCAGATGAACGCAAACCCGAGGAAAGGAATCCCCAACAGGGTGAGTGGCCACTGCCTTACCACGTACGCCCACCTGTGCGGCCTACCCTCCCACAGGATGCTCTCGTCTGGGCCGGCCAAAGATCGCCAATCAAGCTCGCTTCCAGCGGACATCTACTCCCCTCATGTCCTGCTCCAACCTAGCGCCGCCCTAAGCTAGTGGACACCTCTCGTTCTCATTCCGCCCTGAGTGGCTGCACTCCTCCCGCTAGCTAGCCTGTCTCGACTCCTGGTCCAGCATAAGCGACCACAGTTTGATGCGAGCCTCCAGTTGGCTTCGGTTCCCCTTCCCCCCCGCCAGATCTGACCGAGCTGACTCCAGGTTGTTTCGGATGGCCGTGACGTACACGTTATGCAGGTCAGATTCGGTCACCGGCACCGCCACAAACGCCCTGTACATGACCCTCGGTGCTGGCCACTGCGGATTGCGATCGAGGATCCGCTCCACGTACCAGCGCACGCCAGGCATGGAGCTGATCCGCGCCAGCGAGTAGATGGTCAGCGGCTCATCTACGCCCAGGTTCCAGTTGTCAAACCCCATCCTCGCCCCATCGATCCCGGTCTGGCGCTCGTACTCGCGCGAGCGGCTTACGTACTTCTGGCGCACCTCCCATGCTACCTTCCGCGCCACGATCGACGCGGCGTGCTCACGGCTTTGCTCAAGCGTGGGGAACGCCGCGCCGCACCCAACGTACAGGGCGGCGCCCGGTGGGTTCACCCGCGTAGATCGGCGTACCCACGGCGGCCTGCCACCAGCGGGTGCGGATGAGAGAACCTTCTCCACGGGCCACGTAATGCAAGGCTGGGGAAAGGGCGTTTCGCGAAGCTTCTTGTCCGCCAGGTACGCCGCCCGGCCGTAGCAGATTCGGTACGGCGTGTGGGGCTGAAGCGTGAGGACGAGGTCGCCGCCGTCGAAGCGAACCACGGACCGCGAATCGACCCTCTCCTGCGGCCCATCGCTCAGCCGGTACGCGAGCAGGCGAGTAGCGTCTGTCCAACCCTTTGGGCGTGGATAGCGCTGCGGCGTGGCGCTTCGCGAATACGCCAGAAACACGTTGGGCGTCCTCTTGGGTATGAAGCTGCTCTCGCCGTTCGCTATGAGACGTCCGTCCACCACCACGCGCGCGCCAGGCCAGCCCCGCCTCCACTCGACGTAGGTGCCGCGGCCGAACTCCGTGCGGAACAGCCCATTCCGCCGGGTGTACCGAGTCATGGGCTTGTGGGCATACTGTTCCAGCACCATCGACCAGAGGTAGATGCGGTCGTTGTCCCAGCCAGTGGTGTCATCCACGCCCGCAAGAAGCGTATCGGGTCCGCTGCTCCAAGCTTGATACGCCATCTTCCCGTGCAGGACGAACGGACCCAGCGGCACCTCCTCTGGCCGCTCCGAGATCCCCAGCGGCATAGAGTGGGCAGTGCAGATGCGCCCCACGAACGGCCATGTAACGCTCTCGCTGCCGACGATGATGCCCCTGGCCCGCAGCATATCGAGGATGCGGAACTTACCGAGTACCAGGTTAGCCAGCGCATCCGATGGCATCTGGCGGTCCTCATCCACTCGCTCAGGCACGGCGGACAACACGTCGGAGAAGATGCGCACTCGCGCCCCTTGGGCGGTGAGGCCGTCGATGACGCGCTTGGCCCATCCCAGCCTCACCATTTTCCACGGCCCATTTATGTAGCTCCGGCCTCCCGCCCACGCAGTCGCCTCAACCAACGACTGGTCGCTCCGTCGCATCACGATGCTCTCGTTCCACGCCGGCGAGGCCTTGTACGAGTCGTCGAAGTTGTGAATGAGGGAGACTACGCAGCGGTACTTGGGCGCCTCACGCATGAGGCGGTACAGCGCTTCCCTACCGCCAAGCTCGTCGTTGGGTTGCATGTAGGCGGGGTACTCGCTATCCCAGCCCCAGTATTGCCACGCCGCGTGCAGGCACAACTGCGGGCGCCCGTCGGTGATGTAGTACAAGCGGCGCACAACATCGCGGAACGCATCGAAGTCATCCCCGGCCTCGTACCTCGTGTACCCCTGAAAGAGCGGAACGCCCCCCGGGAGGCTGTCGTGTATGAACGCAGCGCCGTCTTGCCAGTCCACCTGGCCATCCGCGTTCCTGTCACCAAGGAGGCCAATGCGGCAGAGGAAACCGGGCATGGGGGCGGTGGTGTAGGTGCTTCCGGCGCCGGCCACCACGGTCTTGGTGTATGGCGGACACCAAAACGCCGTGGCTTCGCTCTGCCGCTGTCTGCCGAAGCGCCACGGGTGGATGACCAGGTTGTTGTAGCCCACCGCCGCGCACCCCCTCTGGCACAGCATCACCATGTCCAGCGCCCGCTCGCCCGTGGGCAGGTCGGCGGCGGAGCGCAGGAAATAGGCGCCGGGATCGCGGCCGAGGGTACCGCCGCACACCGTTGCACTGCCGGCAGAGCGTGGCAAAGCTACCTGGATGGCGCGCCCAAAGTCGATCTGCCTCAAAAGGTACCCCGGGGCGCACTCCACGGCGCCTATCTGGTACACCACCTGGTCGACGCGTACGGTGATGCTGGCGGCAAAGCGAACGACAACCTTGCCCCGATCCACACATCCCACCCGGTACCGAGCCCGTTCGCGCGTGAGCGAGGGCGGTGCTAGCTCCTCCACGGGCGCGCTCACTTGGGCTCTGTCCGGCCGGATCACGGTGGCGCTCCAACGCGCATCGGGCGCTGCGCCATCAAAGGCGGCAACCCCAGTTCGCTCGTAGCGCAGGACCAGCGGGTACCGCGCGCTCACGAGGGCGCGCACGGGTCCTGCTGCCAGCCACACTTGGTCGTAACGCGCGGCGGCTGGTGCGGCAGCGCACACCCACAGCAGCAGCACCCCGATGGCACGCCTCACCATTGGGCCTCCCAGCTCACTCAAACGCGGGCAGGTACGCGCGCTGAAGCTGAAGCATCTCCTCCATCATGCCAACCGCCTGCCGGTACGAATCTACCGTTGGATCTAGCAGAATCGCCTGAAGGAGCTTGTCCTTGGATCGCTCCGCGAACGCCTGGACGAGCAGCTTCTGGATGCTGGCCTGCACCGCCAGCAGCCCCACGATGCCCTCTGGCAGTGGCCCCATCTGCTCAGCACGGACGCCGCGGCCGTCAGCAACCGCGGGGAGTTCCACCACCATGTCGGGAGGAAGGTTGGGGATGGCCCCGCGGTTGGGGACGTTCACCGCCTCGAGCAAGCGAGGAGAGCCGTCCGTCATCGCCTCCATTATCGGCACGGCCAGTTCTCCGGACGGGCGGAGGGTCGCCTCGTCCTGCGTGCCAGGATGCTCAGCTACCTGCTCGCTCTGTTCCCGGCGCCATGGCCGCTGCGTTACGTCCGCGCTGAGCGAGTAGATGAACTCCGGCACCACGCCCGTCTCCCACGGATGGCCGCGCATCGGGTCGTAGTAGTACTGGACCTGCGAAGCCACGAACTCATCCGCCCATCGAACGTACTCACCGTAGTGGTTTGCAGCGGGAGATGGCCACAGCCCAAAACGCCTGAAGAGGATACGGCCTAGCCCGATCTCGTGCCAATCGCACAGCTCGTGCCCCTCTCGCTCCATCGCACGGAGGCGAGGATACAGGTCCTCCCCGGTCTCCCGATCGCGCAGGGTCTGAAACCATGTGAAGTGGTTGATGCCGCACGCCCGCCCCTCGATCCGCTCCGTCGGCATGCCCAGGATCCGCGCCACCTGCTCCAGCCCCATGAAGACGCCGTGGCACAGCCCAACGGCATTCACGGAGGTGAGGCGGCACACGGCCTCGCACAGCTTGTGCTCCGGATTGGTGAAGTTGAGCAATGGAGCACCGGGGCACAGCCGCTCCATCGCGCTGGCTATTGCGACGGTAGGCCCCATGTTCCTAAGGGCATGAAACAGGCCGCCTGGTCCGCCGTTCTCCCCGTATACCTGCCTGAAGCCATACTTGCGCGGGATGTGGAAGTCCTGCGCCCAGAGCATGTACCGGTTCACCTCGATGGCGGCAACCACGAAGTTCGCGCCGTCCAGCGCAGCGTCTAGGCTGGTGGTTGGCGAGATCGATGCCCTGCGACCCAACCGGTCTACCAGGCGCTGGGCGTAAGCCTCGATCTCAGTCAGGTGCTCGGACACGATATCCATAAGGCGGAGGCCCACCCCCCGCTCCGCCAGCACCTCGCTCAGCAACACGTCTCGCACGGTGGCGGGCCCAAACGACCGGCTTCCCGCCCCGATGAGGGCTATCCTCACTGGCTCCAAAGGCTGCCTCCCACTGGGTAGCAGAAGCACAAGAGACGGGCACTCAGCCGCTGATCCAGCAGCCGCCTGCCCCGATGTAGCTAGTTCGCGGCAGGGCGGCATCGTCTCCTGCTATTCGGGCGTTGGCATCGGACTGCCAGGGCTCGTGGGAGGAGTCATCGTCTGGCTGCAGAAGCGCGTGTTAGGCCACCCAGATGCTGAGGGTGCCGAAAGGAGCGCGCTATGCGACATCGCGGTTTCACCTTGATTGAGCTTCTGGTAGTGATCGCCATCATCGCCATTCTTGCGGCCATTCTCTTCCCGGTGTTCGCCCGGGCGAGAGAGAAAGCAAGAACCAGCGCCTGTTCATCAAACCTGAGGCAGATCGGGCAGGCGCTCACGCAGTACACCTCGGACTACGATGAGACTCTTCCATATGCTCTCATGATTCATGAGAACTACGGCGTGGGAGACCCGAACATGCCGCGCCACCTGCGGTGGATGTTGGCGCCGTACACGCAGAGCGGAACCAAGACCCCACCGAAGAACAACGCAGAGGCTGCTACCTATCAGCCCGGCATTTGGCGGTGCCCCAGCGATGCTGGCGGGCAGGGGTTTGGGGGGTACGACGATCCTCGGCAGTACTGGGAGTTCCTCTGGACAAGCTATCAGAACCGCTCCCTGGTAAGGGATGGCAATGAGGACGGCCCGTTCACCCTTGGCTTTGCTTTCATCACGGAGGACATGAAGACTCGCACCACGGACCCGGCACGCATCAAAATGGTGCGCGACGCCGTGGCTTGGCACATGGTCAACCCTGGCAAGTACAGCTACTCCTCGCCGGCCACAGCGCTGAACTTCCTGTACCTTGACGGCCACATCAAGTTCGAGCACCGGCCGGAGCGATGGGACCCACTGTGATACCGTTGCCGTTTGGATCCAGTAGCCTTGTGGCGGGAAAGAGCAAGTGCCTCAACTCAGACACACCGTAAGTGCCCAGTACGCCGCCAACGCGAACCCAGCCGTGGCGGAGCTTCTTCGCACCTACGAGGCGAAGCGCGACGCGATTCGCGCGAGGATGGCGGAGTTCGAGGAGACGTTTCGGCGCGGAGACCAGGCCATCTTTGAGGAGCTGGTGTTCTGCACGTTCACCGCGGGCGCCAGCGCCAGGATGGGCCTTCGCTGCATCGAAGCCATACGGCCCGTGCTGCTTACCGGCGACGAGGCCGAGCTGTTCCGCGCGATCGAGAGGGTTCACCGATACCCGGCTGCACGCGCCGCCTACGTGGCCCACACCCGCGCCTATCTGATGGAGAAGTGCGGCCTCCGCATGCAGGAGCTGCTGAACTCGCTGACCGATCATGAGGAGCGGCGTGCCTTCTTCGCCGCGAACCCCGGGATCAAGGGCTTAGGGTACAAGGAGGCGAGCCACTTTCTGCGCAATATTGGCTATAAAGGCTATGCAATCCTAGACAAGCACATACTCCGCAGCTTGCACGAGTTCGGGGTCATCGAATCAGCCGCTCCCCCCAGCAACGCCAAGCGTTACCTGGCGGCAGAAGCCCGAATGAAGGCATGGGCGGCGGCGATTGGCATCGATTTTGACGAGCTGGACCTGTTGCTTTGGTCCAGCAAGACGGGGGAGATCCTCAAGTAGCAACGACGCCCGGAGGCGAAGCGTCCTCCGGGCGTTGTCTGTGCTTTGTGAGGCCGCGGTTCAGCCGTCGCGCCTCAGGGTCATCGCGCTCGGGTTCCAGTCGTAGAACCACTTCACGTGGCCATCGAAGAAGACGATGTTGTTGCCCCCGCTGTGTCTCCCCGGCCAGTAGATATATAGGTAGTTGAGCCCCTCGGTAGTGATAGGTCGGTTGGTCCTGGTCTTTCCGCCCCCGTACACGTTGCCATCTACTTGGTCGTTCGTGTCGATGTCCGCGTCCCCCGTATCGTCGGTCTGGCGCTTGTTCGTGGTGAGATCGAATTGGCGCGTTCCGGAGCCTGGGCAATCTGCGAAGTGGATGAACTTGGCGGGGTTCTTGATGTCTGCCACACAGGCGGTATCGACGGGTTGGATGTAGGGGCAGAAGCTGGTGGCGGCGGAGTTTTCGGTATAGCTGAAATTGTGGGTGTCGGAAGGGCACTGGAAGAGGGTCTGGGTTCTGTTGTAGGCCCGGACGCGGTTTGTCCAACCCGCCTTTTCGCCCCAGACGAAGTAGCTTTCGAACGGGTTGAGGGTCTCATCCCAGTCGTCGAAGTACATGTGCATCGCTTTGCTGATCTGGTTGAGGTTGTTGGCGCAGTTCGTGGTGCGCGCCTTCTCCCTGGCTTTGGCGAAGACTGGGAAGAGGATGGCCGCTAGGATGGCGATGATGGCGATGACGACAAGCAGCTCTATGAGCGTGAAGCCTGGTACATGACGGACCGTGGTAAACCTTCCCCTCATGGTACCCCCTTTGCTGGCTGGCGCACGGCGTTAGCGGCAATGTCTGTTGGAACGCAGTGAACCGTTCGGCGTGGGGGAACGGGTTCCTTCTGCGATGGTTGGCGTGAAGAACGCGGAAAGGGCCCTCGGCGCCAGCCGAGAGCCCTCGGGAGGAAGGAGAGGCTTTGGCGACGACCTATCTTTCCGGCCCGTTGCCAGGCCAGTATTGTCGGCGCTGGAGGGCTTAACTTCCGTGTTCGGGATGGGAACGGGTGTACCCCCTCCGCCATTGTCACCA
>Ga0078972_1004972_pt1 | contig 34866 bp, 33 predicted proteins | sample YelNatPaOPGAMG01_FD_67568 | JGI IMG/M metagenome (GOLD analysis project Ga0078972, IMG submission 67568) | Hot spring thermophilic microbial communities from Obsidian Pool, Yellowstone National Park, USA - OP-RAMG-01 (SPADES assembly) (version 2) | ecosystem: Environmental > Aquatic > Thermal... | reverse complement strand
TGGTGAAATAAGTCTATATCGAACTTAAGTGCTTCTGCTATCGGTCCCATAACCAACCTATTTCTTATCTGATGGGCTACTCCCGAAGCCATACCACCTAAAGAGGCAAGTTTTTCTGCTCTAAATAGGTTAGCTTGGGTTTGCTTTAATTCTTGAATGAGTTGGGCTTTACGGAGAGCAATGGCAGCATACCTTGAGAGCCTTCTAAATTGGTTAAGTTCTTCTTGAGTGTATATCCCTCCTTTTTTCTCACCTAATAAAAGGAAACCTAAGAGTTTATCCTGATAGAAGCTGGGAATGCAGAGTGAGATCCTTAATTTTAAGAAGAGTTCTTTTAGGGCAATAATATTTTTCTTAAATTCTTTATTTAAAGATAAGAGTTTATCCTGATTGAGCCAGTAGTCAATATCCTCAAGTCTTAAGATATCCATTTCTCTTTTGGGCATAAGTTTATTTTCTACAATTTTAGGCACGATCTTATTAAACCAAATAGATAAAGGGCTGTCCTGGGAAAGAGATTTTAGAGGAGGAGTTCTTATATCACCACTTGAGGCTTTAAAGATGTATTCCTTTTTGTCTTTATCTAATAGGTAGATAAAGCTTGATGAGATTTTAATTCCTAAATGGGTAAGGTAAAATTTGGTTAGAAAGCGGGGAATAAGTTTTAGGAGTTTATCTATATCTTCTATCTCAATCATTCCCTGAGCGCTTCTTTCCAGTTTATCTCTGGCTAATTCTTCTTTTTGGAGTTGTTTTGTCTGGATCTTTTGGATAAGAAACAGAACTAAGAATGGTCCAGACAAAGCTAAAAGACTAAATACACCTAAAGGAAAAGTCCACCACAACTTACCAAAGATGCTCATTAGCCAGGGTTTAAATAAAAGAAATAAAAGGGGGATACCGATGACAAAAGAATAAGTAATGAGCAAAGCAAAGGTGCGGGTAAGGGCAACACGGATATCCATTAAGCGATATTTGACGATGGCGTAGGTGATAATAAAAACATAAAAAGGAATGGTATACGCTCCAAAAGGATAAAAAGGAGGTATCTGGATACCGTAAGATATCAACAATTTATCCATTCCTCCTGCATAACCTATAATTGTACCGATAAGCAAATATTTTATCTGCTCGCGTTTAAAAGATGAAGATCTCTTATAGGCTTTAAATAGACTATAAATTCCATAACCAAAACACCAAAGAACAAATAAGATAAAAATAGGATAAAGAATGCCTGCTTCAGTATAAGAAATAGTATTTGTATAGCCTACACCTTTGACAAGTAATGAACTAAAAAGATTAAATCCTAATAAAATGAAAGCAACTATATAAGTAGCGATAAGTTTGTTTTTCTCTTTCTCATATATCTCTAAGAAAATAAAAATAAAATGTAAGAAAAAGACCTGAATTAAAATTGCCCCTACATGGAGCAAACGGCCAAAAACAATAGCTTTTGTACCTACCAAATCAAGAGAGTGTCTTGATACGAAAAAAGTCCAAAAGGAAATACTTAGACAATAAAGTCCATAGATCCTATATAACTTCGAACGTACATTTTTAAAAATGATAAAAATTCCCAATATAAAAGTAGTAATTGAAGCTAAAAATGCTGAAAATAAAAAGTGATTCATTTTTTATACTTTTCTATTATCAAGGCTATATTCTTTCCGCCAAAACCAAAAGTATATGTTAACACTCTATTTACTTTTTTCCTTATGGCTCTATTTGGTACATAATTAAGATCGCATTCGGGATCAGGATACTCATAGTTAATTGTGGGAGGAATAATCCCATCTTTGATTACCAATACCGAAGTTATTAATTGTAAAACCCCACTTGCTGCGAGCGGTTGACCGATCATAGATTTTATTGAACTAATTGGTATTTTATAGGCATATTTTTTGAAAATATTTTTAATAACTTTAGTCTCTATTATATCCAACTTTTTCATTGAAAGTCCGAATGCACAGATGTAATCTATCTGTCTAGGCAAGCAACCAGAATTTTTAAGAGCAATTCTTATGGCTCTTTCTGCCTGCTCTCCTGTTGGAAGAGGCTCCACGGGATGATATCCATCACAAGTTTCACCATAACCTTTGATCTCAGCATAAATATGTGCTTTTCTCTTTATAGCATGATTAAGTTCTTCTAAGATTATTACTCCTGCACCTTCACCTATAACCAATCCATCACGTTTTCTATCAAAAGGTCTAGATGCTTTTTTAGGTTTTGAGTTCTGAAGCGACATGTTCCTACCGAGACATAATGCTGCAAAAACTGGCGGAAATAATGGAGCATCAGATCCCCCTGCAAACATAATATCAACTATTCCATTTTGAATTTTCTCAAATGCGAAACTTATAGCGGAAAGGCCAGAAGAACATCCTATTGAAATGGTTTCACTAGGACCTTTTATATTAAATCTAATAGAGAGCTGTGTAGATAGAGCATTAGGATAAGCTGCTATAATTGAAAAGGGATTTGCTTTATCTATTCCCTCTTTTTTAAAGATGTCATATTGCTCAAAAGCCCAACCTTGACCTCCTATCGAAGTCCCCATTGCAACTCCAATCCTTTCGAGATTTTCTTTAGATAAATCTAACTTAGCATCTTCTTTTGCCATTATGGCTGAGGCTATCGCAAATTGAGAAGCTCTCTCCGTATACCTTAGTTCATTATAATTCATAAATTTTAATGGATCAAAATTATCTATTTCAGCGGCAATCTGAGTAGGAAAACCAGAAGGCTCAAATCTTGTTATTTTCTTAATCGCAGATTTTCCTGAAATTAACGCTTTCCAAAACTCTTCTTTTCCTATCCCATTAGGAGAAACTAACCCTATTCCCGTAATTACTACTCTTTTTTTCATAAGATCTTTCCTATTTTTTTAATTTAAATAAAATAGGTGTTCTGCTTTTATATTCTAAATAATCTCTGCCAAATTTCTTAATCAATATTTTCTCTTCAAAATATATTCTTAATAATATCAGAGGAGAGTAAATTAATAAAGCTAATAAGAAAATAAAAAAAGTATTGAATACGAGAGGTATACCTACGCCCTCAAATATAAATCCCAAAGAAGCAGGATGACGAAAATATTTATAAGCCTTATCAGTGATTAGTTTTGCCTTATCTTTAGGTTCAATATAAAAACTCCAATTATCTTTTAGACTTTGAAAAGACCATATTTGAAACCATACACCAAAAAAACACAAAGATACTCCAAAAATTGAAATAAGAAAATTAACACGGGGTTTTAAAATGAAATATTCAATTATTGTTCCAAAAAAAATCAAAAGATAAAAAGTACCAATGGTATTAATCAAGCGATCTTTTGTTACTTTAATCTCCTGATTTTTTTTAGTTAAATATAGGGTGATTATTTTATGAATACCCAATACCCCCATTAAAATAAAAAATAAAATTGTAAACTTCATAATTTTATTTTTTATTTTTCCATATATATTTTATGATATCTTCAGCAGTGTGTATTTTAACCATTTTCTCTTGCGGTATATCTATTTCGAATTTTTCTCTTAATGCAAAAACAACCTCAATTGCCTTAAATGAATCCATCCCTAAATCCTCAATAAGTCTTTTTTCAGGGGTTATAGCTTCTTTTTTTATCCCTAATTCTTCAGAAAGAATCTCTTTTACCTTTTCCTCTATTTCTTTTCTATCCATTATTGGTTAATTTCGTTTTTACTCACTAACTTTCCTAACTCACCTAACTTACCTAACTTCCTAACTCCCTAACTTTACCTAACTTACCTAACTTCCTAACTCACCTAACTTCCTAAACTTCCTAACTCCTACCTACTAAAAAACATTCTTAAAATAATTTCCATCACAATACAACTGGCTAGGCCTACACTTAAATTATCATCAACAATTGAAAAGAGTTCTACAATACTGGCAATTAATCCTGCCCAAAAAACCGCCACCCATGCTAATTTTATAGGGGTAATTAAATTCAATAGATAACCTATAAAAAGGCACATCAAAAAAAAGGCAATCGCTCCTTCTAAGGTTTTATTTCTTATTTTTATCCGACCAAAATACCTTCCGATTATACTGGATGCAATATCTCCAAAGATAACAAAAAAAACCGAATATACCGCAATTTCTTTTCTAAAGAAAAAAATCGCCAGATTTAAAAAGATAAGAAAAAAAGTAGTATTAAGAACTCGGTTAATCTCCTCTTCCTTAAGGATCAATTTAAATCTTTTAAATAACCAACTGTTAAAATGGGAATTAAAAAAACGGAGCAGTTCTATTAATAAGAAAAAACATAAGACATAAAAACTAAAAAGGAAAGTGATTTTTTTAGAATCAGAGGCGATATAAAGGAGAGGAAAAATTAAACCCAAGATGCGCCAGAGTTTACGCCAGACTAAGTAGGCCATTTGACTGCCTTATCTTTTATCTTTTCCCATACTGGACGGGTAATCTCTTGGATTCGCTTAGCATATTCGTCCAACCCTTTAGAAATCTCACCATCCAAAATAACCTCTGCATCTTGATGAGTTGGGCGGGCATTTGTTATTTTAACTGCCTGGCGTAAAATTTCCGGATTATCGATAATCATACAAGGGGTAAGTAAATTATCGCAAAAAGGTTGAAGTTGACGCAGGAATTTCATAAAAGGTGAATTTAAAGCCTCGCTTAAAGATTTTTCTTTAATATTATCTACTGCAAAATGTATAAAAGCACAAGGCTCCACATCTCCTTTATTATTTATATGCACATATCTTCTTCCCGCAGCGATACAGCCTCCCACAAAAGGACCATCGTTCCAAAAATCACCAATAAAGATAGGAAGTCTTTCCCGAATCTGACAGATCTTTCGATAAAGTTTATGCCTCTGCTCAGGTAAAGCCATAAGTTCTAATTCGGGGTCTTTACCTATAGGGAGAAACTGGAAAAACCAAATCACGAAACAGCCTTTCTTTAATAATAATTGGAAAAACTCATCCGAAGTAATTTCATCCGTATTAAGCCGGGTCTGCGTAACTGAAGCACCAAAGAAACAACCTGCTTCTCTTAAATTATCCATTGCCTGCATCACCTTCTTAAATACCCCTTTTCCCCTTCTTCTATCCGTAGTTTCCTCAAAACCCTCTAAACTTATCATAGGAGCAACGTTACCCAATTTGGCTAAAATATTGGCCATCTTTTTATCGATTAAAGTGCTATTAGTATAAACTTGAAAATAAACATCCGAATGCCTTTTATAAACCTCAAGCATCTCATCGTAAACAAACATCTCTCCACCCTGGGTGACGATAAAATATATACCCATTTCCTTTGCCTCGTTAAGAATCTTATCGATTATCTCTATGGATAGATCATCCTGTTTTGTATAACGCCGGGTAGAACAACCTACGCAGTTTAAATTACAACGCATCGTAGGGCTTAAGACCAAAAACCAAGGAGGGTTAAACCCGTATTTTTCTTTATATTCCTTACTTTTGGTTACCCCTTTAAATATAGCATTAACAAAGAAATTTTTAATGAGTTTACGTTTACAGTTAGGATTAAGTTCTTTTAAAATCCTCCTTACTAACTCTATAGAAGGATGACCGGATTTAAAATACTCTCTTATCTGTTTTATTGATTTTTCTACAATAGGATCAGGTCTTACTAATACTTTCTCTCCAATATAGGTAAGAAATACGATTTGCCGATTAGAAAGATACTTTAAAAGCGGAAGAAAATTCACTAAAAAAATTTCTGCTAATTTACTTTTAATCTTAGTAAACATTTCCTTTTACCTTATTTAAAAAATAAGGGCTAAATCTGACCTTTCCGGGGGAAATCTTTTCCCGGAAAGGTCCTATCTAACCCTTTAAATAAAACTACTTTACTCTTTAGCGATCGCTATAGTAATAATCCCTGCTAAAACCAAAAATGCACCTAAACAACCTTTTATTACTACCAATAAATCCTTCCTCCATACCCAGATTAACCATCCACCTAAAACCAAAAAGATTAATCCTAAGATAACCTTAAGAATGGTGGAAATAATTTTGCCTACTTCTACTTTCTCTTCTTTCTTCTCTTCAGGTTTTAATTCCTCTGCCATCCTTACACCTCCTTTTTAACTTGATAGATTTTCCTGAGGGGGTCGCGATTTCCACCTCCTATGTATCCAACTCCATTCCTCAGGATAGTTCCTAATGTAAGATTCAATTATATCAGTTAAAGCCTGAATATTCAAGAGAATTGTTTCATCTAAAGTTTTAGCGAATTTTATCTCATATTCTGGCTCAAAGATAATCCGATAAGTATGATTACTATTATGTAAGATAAAACAGGGTAAAATCGCTGCTTTTGCCCTTAAGGCTAAAACTACCGGCCCGGTAGCAGTCGCTGCTTTTTTACCAAAAAAATCCACAAATATCCCTTTTGTCCCAAAGTTCTGATCCAATTGAATGAAAAGAAGTTTCCCTTCTCTTAAAACCTTTAAAGACTCATCTATACAGGCTTTACGGGGTTGGCTGTATATCGTATTTATCCCTAAAGCCTTCCTTTTCTTAAAGAATATTTTTTCTACCCGCTCATCCCGCATCCTCCGCATTATCCCATACACCGGATAACCTTCCAAACTTAGCCTTGCCATCATTAAAGGAAAGTTTCCAAAATGGGCGGTTACCAAAATTACTCCTTTTTTTCTTTCTAAACAGGCTTTGAGTCTTTCTTCACCTTCTAAGAAAGCCATATCTTTAATTAAAGCAGGTCTTTCCAACAAAAACATTAGTTCTAAACCACCTTCTACCATATATCTAAAGGAAGTTTTGATTATTCTTTTTATCTCTGAGGGAGTTTTTTCTTTGCCAAAAGCAATACTTAAACTTTCTTTGGCTATCCGGCGGTGCCTACCTGCCAGATAATAACCTATCCTACTTACTAAATCCGCAAAACCATAAAGTAAATTTTTGGGTATTACCTTAATTATCAAAGAAAAGAATATTAAACCTAACCAACCAGAAATCCTTCTAAAAGATTTTGTTATTTTCTTAAATAACATTTTGCAATTATAACAAATTTTAATAAAATTTCAAGAAAAAATTATTCTTTTATTTTATAACCGATCTTACGCAAGAATTCTTTACGCCAACGGATATCTTCTTCATTTTCAATTCCTTGAGGTAATAATCCATCAATTACTCCTAAAATACCTCTGCCATTTTTACTTTCTGCCACGATAACCTCTACTGGATTGGCGGTAGCACAAAAAATTTGGCAGACTTCAGGGATGTTTTTAATGGCATTTAAGACATTTATAGGATAAGCATTCCTTAAAGCAACAATAAAACTATGTCCAGCAGCTATGCTTAGAGCATTTTCTGCACAGATTTTTTTAAGTTCAGGATCATTTCCCTCTAACCTTACTTTACAGGCACCTGAAGATTCCACAAATGCCAGACCAAATTTTATCTGCGGACTGGCTCCCACCAAAACTTCATAGAGGTCCTCTACAGTTTTTATAAAATGGGCTTGACCTAAAATAATATTCACATCTTGGGGTTTTTCAATCTTAATTAATTTTATTTCCAGCATCTTTACCTCCTCGTTTAAATGGTTAAATAAATAATTGGTTAATTTCGTTTAGTTCGTTAATATCGTTATTTTGGTTATTATCGTTAATTTCGTTTAGTTGGTTAATTTCGTTAATTAACTCAATTAACTAATCACTAATTAACTCCCTAACTTTACCTAACTTCCTAACTCCCTAACTTGCCTAACTCCCTAACTTACCTAACTTACTTTTTACTTTTCTTTTTTATAAATGATTCCATATGCACTACAATATCCGTAACATAAGGAAATGCCTTTTTGATTTTTTCTTCAATCTCATAACTTATCCTATGCGCTTTGTCCATATGCATATCTGGTCTTACTACCACATGCAAATCCATATGGATATCGTCTTTCCTGCCCCTTGTCCTTATCTTATGACACTCTATAACTTCAGCGACACTCTTTACAACCTCTTCAATCTTAGCGGTTTCTATTACTGCGGTATCACAGAGAACCATGGAGCTTTCCTTTAAAATTTTAAATCCCGCATAGGCAATAAATAAAACAATAAATAAAGAAGAAAAAATATCCACTATAGGAAAACCCATCTTGGAAGCAACTAAAGCAACGATAACCGAAAGTGAAACAAGGATATCTGAAAGGCTATGGAATGAATCTGAAATTAAAATATCACTATTCAGCTGTTTTCCTTTTTTATATTCATAATTAAAAACAAATATGTTTGTCACCAAAGTAGTTAACATTACTAAAATAGCATAGAGATTAACTAAAGGTTTTAAGGGATTTAAAAATCGTCTTATTGCTTCACGCATTAAATTAAAGACCACTAAAAACAAAATACCGGCAATCATTAAAGAAGCAAAGGTTTCATATTTTTTATGTCCATAGAGATGTTCTTTATCTGCGGGTTTGGAAGCCATACTTATCCCAATTAAACCTATGATATTAGAAGCACCGTCAGAAAAAGAATGAAAACCATCCGCCACCATACTTATACTTTTTATAAAAAAACCAAAAATAAGTTTTGCTCCTGCTACCAACCAATTTAAAAAAAGAACTAAAATAAGTACTCTCTTTATCTTCTTTTCTCTTTCCATAATTTATCTATTATACCATAGCCAAAAATAAAAAATAATATTCCGATAAATAAGTAGGGATAGCGGTTATAAAATGTAGGGGTGATATTTTCTTTTATACCTATAGGTTGAGTAAAATAGCCTTCTGTAAAGATAAGATGATCATTTATTCCTTTAAGATAGGTGATTTTGCCTTCTGGAGAAATAAAGCCGGATATCCCTGTATTGGCACAGCGTAGCAAAAAAACCCTATTTTCTATTGCCCGAAAAACTGAGGCACTCAGATGCTGAAATGGCGCTGTGCTTTTACCAAACCAAGCATCATTGGTAATATTTATTAAAAAATTTGCTCCTCTTTTAATAAACTGATGGGAAATTTCAGGAAAGATATCTTCAAAACAGATAAGGACAGAAAAGGTAGTGGATAGTTCATAGTTAGAAGTTAAAAGTTTAAAGACAGTGTAATCATTTCCTTTGGCAAAATCTCCAATCGGAACAATCGTTTCTAAAAATCCAAAAAATTTTCTTAATGGTATATATTCTCCAAAAGGAACAAGATGGATCTTATTATATTTTTCTTTAATTTCTCCATTAGATGAAATCAATATAGCGGTATTATAATAAAGACCGTCTTGATAAGTAACTGCACCTAAAAGCAAATTGACTTTATTTTTTATCACAAAATCTCTTACTTTTTCAAAATAAAAAGGCACCTCTTCCAAAACACAAGGTAAACTTGCCTCTGGCCAGATGATTAAATCTGGACTATCTTTTATTACTTTTTCTGTTAAATTAAAATATTTATTTAAAATAAAATCGCGCTCCTGAATATCCCATTTGATTTCCTGAGGGATATTGGGTTGAATTAGAGAGATTTTAAAAAATTTATCTGAAGAATTTAGAGAAGGCAATCTAAAGTATCCATAAATTAAACTAATACCGATAAGGAATAAAATAAATAAAATGTACTTTGTTTTTCTAACTTGATTAAATAAATAATACAGATCGATATTCACTGCGGTAATTATAAAAGAAACTAACCATACACCCCCAATATCCGCTAATTGAATTAAAAATAAATTCTTATATTGAGAATAACCCAAAAGTGCCCAACCAAATCCCGTAAATAAGTAACTGCGCAGAAATTCTTCTAAAACCCATAACGCGGAAAGAAAATTTATATTTAGGAAATTACTTTCTTTAAATTTATGAAAAAAAAGACCAAAGATAGCAAAGTATAATCCTAAATATAAAACTAAAAGGATGTATCCCAAAAATGTTACATAAATTAACCAGTAAATAGTAAATAGCCAAAAAAGGATGCCTTCTAAGTAAGAGAATATAAATACCTTGGATTTGGTTTTTAAAGAACCTATTGCAAAGAAAAAAGAAAGAAACCCAAACCAAGCGAATAGCCAAGAAAATCTAAAAGGGGAAAAACTTAAAGCAAGTCCTAAACTTGAGATAAGGATTAAAAAAATAATTCTTATCATCTGTGGTAATAATTATAATGGAGGATATCTTTTAATTCTCTTTTAGGAACATGGAGAATCCCTTTTTCATCCTTCCAATATCGGGGAGAGTCTTTAAATTTTTCTATAATGGGTGATTCTGCTTTAAATCCTAAACTGATTACTGAATCAACCATTATGTGGGAAGGAACTTTTAATATTTTAGCGATCTTATCTTTATCTATAGACTTCATCCAACAACTCCCAATTCCTAATGACCAGGCAAAAATCAAAATATTTTCTACCGCTGCACCCACATCGTAAGGGAAATATTCCTTATTTGCCTTCTCAATATCCACCAATACCACAATATAACTAGAAGGCCTCTCTTTAAAAGAGGGGGTTCCTTTTGGATGAATATAAACCGCCCATCTTAAATAGGGAAAAATTTTAGCACATAATTTCTTATCATTTACAATGATATACTCTAAAGGCTGGAGATTACCTGCAGAAGGAGCCAGCCTTGCACAATTTATCAATTTTTTTAATATATTTAAAGGGATCTTTTTAGATTTAAACTTACGGATAGTCCGACGCTGGGTGATAATTTTATAAATTTCTTCCATGACATTTTTTAAACTTTATAGGTTTGCCGGTATGGGGGTCGATCTTACCGCAAGGACAAGGATCGTTTCTGCCAACTTTAGGAATTTTTTTTGAAGGAACTTCTGGTTGATTTTGTGAAAAATCCTTTTTATCTATTTTAGCAGATTTAGAAACCTCAAAACTTTCTATAGTCGGATGTATAAACTCCTGTTCAACCTCACTGAATACCCCTCTAAAAACCGCCTCTTTTACTGGCTTTATCTTAAAAAGAATTTCGATAACTTCTTCTCTAATAGAACTTACCATCTCTTCAAAATTTAAAAATGCCTCATTGCGATATTCTACTAAAGGATCCCTTTGACCGTAAGCGCGTAAGCCAATCCCTTCTCTTAACTCATCCATAGCATAAAGATGCCTTTTCCATTTCTCATCAATAACCTGTAAAAATACCTGCCTTTCTATAGCGCGTAGTAATGAAGAACCGATATTTTTTTCTTTCTCTTCATAAAAGGAAAGTAGCTTCTCACAGATTGTATCTTTAAGTAAAGAAAATGATAATCCTTCTTTAGGCAAATCTATCTTTACTGCCAATTTTAAGTATATCTCTTCTAAAAGCCCTTCTATTTTTTCTTTCTCTAATGTATCCTTTATTGAATGTTTATCTAAAAGTTCATCTACAATTTTATATAAATAATCGATGATCTGGTCTTTCAAAGATATCCCTTCTAAGATTTGCCTGCGTTGATTATAGATGATCTCTCTCTGTTTATTCATTATATTATCGTATTCTAAAAGTTGTTTTCTTATCTCAAAGTTATGCTGTTCAACTCTTTTTTGGGCAATCTCAATAGATTTAGTTACCCAAGGATGCTCAATACGCTGTCCCTCCTCTAAACCTAACCTATCCATGATCCTAATTAACCTATCCGAACCAAAAAGCCGCATCAGGTCATCTTCTAAAGAGACATAAAATCTCGATGAACCTGGATCTCCTTGCCTACCCGCCCTTCCCCTTAGTTGATTGTCGATTCTTCTTGCCTCATGGCGCTCTGTACCAATTATATGCAGTCCTCCTAATTCCACCACTTTCTTATGCTCCTCAGCGCATTGGGCTTTAAATTTCTCCAAAAGTTTTTTATACTCTTCTAAAAAATTAGGATGATCCGGTGGGATTTTCTGTTTAGCGATATTTTTTGCTAAATATTCGGGATTCCCTCCCAAAAGAATATCCGTTCCTCTTCCTGCCATATTTGTAGCGATAGTTACGGTATGAAGCCTACCTGCCTGGGCAATAATCTGTGCTTCCATCTCATGGTATTTAGCATTAAGCACCTGATGGGGAATACCTCTTCTTTTAAGCATCTCAGAAAGCCTCTCTGATTTTTCAATAGAGATTGTTCCTACCAAAACCGGTCTTCCTTTCTTATAAAGTTCCACAATCTCCTCTACTACCGCATTAAATTTTTCTTTTTCTGTTTTATAGACACAATCGGGATAGTTCGTACGGATAAGTGGACGGTTAGTAGGGATAACTACTACATCTAAACCATAGATAGTTTTAAATTCATTTGCTTCCGTAAACGCAGTCCCGGTCATTCCCGCTAATTTTTCATACATCCGAAAATAATTCTGAAAAGTGATGGTCGCCAAAGTCTGATTTTCTCTTTCTATCTTTAAATTTTCTTTTGCTTCGATTGCCTGATGCAAGCCGTCTGACCAACGCCTACCGGGCATAAGCCTTCCCGTAAATTCATCCACAATAATCACCTGCCCATCCTTCACCACATAATCCACATCTTTCTTAAAAAACTCTTTTGCTCTTAAAGCCTGTAAGGTGTGGGTTCGATAATCTATGGTATCAATGCTATGCATATCTTCAATCCCCCACAATTTAGAAGCTTTTTTCTCCCCTTCTTCCGTCAAGGCAATAGTCTGGTCTTTCTCATTAGCAATATAATCAAAACCAAAAGATAAATCTATACCTTTATATTTCGCCTCTATCTCATCCTTTTCCGTTATACGTCTTCCTTTAAGTTGCTCCGCAATCCTTTTGGCAATATAGTATTTCTCTGTGGATTCCTCTGCAGGACCTGAGATTATTAAAGGTGTACGTGCCTCATCGATTAAAATCGAATCCACCTCATCTACAATCGCATAGTAGAAGGGCCTCTGCACTAAATCTTCTAACCTATACTTCATATTATCCCTTAAATAGTCAAAACCAAACTCGTTATTTGTTCCATAGGTTATATCGCAGTGGTAAGCTTTTCTTCTTTCATCATCATCCATATCATGCTGAATCGCACCCACGGTTAGTCCTAAAAATTCATAAATCGGACCCATCCATTCCCGGTCACGTCGGGCTAAATAATCGTTTACGGTAACGATATGTACTCCCTTTCCTAAAAGGGCATTTAAATATGCTGGCAATGTTGCCACCAGTGTTTTTCCTTCTCCGGTCGCCATCTCGGCAATCTTTCCTTCATGTAAAATTATCCCTCCTAAAATCTGCACATCAAAATGCCGCATACCAATAGTACGTTTCGCTGCCTCCCTTACTACCGCAAACGCCTCAACTAATATCTCTTCAAAGATTTTATTGTAAGTTTCTTTTATCTTTTCTTTTAACCTATCCTTTTCTTTATCCAGAGTTGAAGAGATAAATTTTTCTTTTAACGCATCGAGCTGGGGTTGATACTCCTTATACTTTTTCAAAACATGGTCTTTAAAAACTTCGGTCTTTCTTCTTAACTCTAAATCTGAAAGTTGGCTTATCTTAGGTTCTAACTTATTTACCGCATCTACTATCTTAGCCAAACTTACAATTTTATTTATAGAAACCAAAGGCATCTCCGAATGGAATACGATATTCAAATCAGGGAAGGTCCGTTTTAAGTAATTCTGTTTTATTTTTATCGTTTTATTTTTAAACCAATTTAGCATCTTTTCTTAAGTTTAATTTTAAATACGCTTGGATAAAATCGTCGATTTTACCATCTAAAACCGCATTAACATCAGAAGTTTCAAAATCCGTGCGGTGGTCTTTTACTAAATTATAAGGATGTAATATATAAGAACGGATTTGACTTCCCCATTCGATCTTCTGTTTATTTACTCCCACTTTGCGGGCAAGCTCTTCTTCTTTTTTTTCTCTTTCTAACTGGTATAATTTTGCTTTTAAGATCTTTAAAGCGGTTTGTTTATTCTGATATTGGGATCTCTCATTTTGGCAGGAAACCACAATTCCGGAAGGGATATGGGTTATCCTCACTGCGGTATCGGATTTCTGCATATGTTGGCCACCCGGACCTGAAGATCTAAAAGTCTCGATCTTTAAATCTTTCTCCTGAATATCCAATTTTATATCCTCTTTTATTTCCGGGATTACATCTACAGAGGCAAAAGAAGTATGCCTGCGTTTGTTGGCATCAAAAGGAGAAATCCTTACCAGACGGTGCACCCCTCTTTCCGCTTTAAGTAAGCCATAAGCGTATTCTCCCTCAATTAAAACAGTAACATTCTTTATCCCCGCTTCTTCTGCACGCAGGATATCTGTAGTTTTAGTAATATAGCCTTTTTCTTCCGCAAATCTTAAATACATCCTTAAAAGCATACCCGCCCAATCACAAGCTTCGGTTCCTCCTGCTCCTGCATTTATACTCAAAATAGCGTTATTGCGGTCGAATTCTCCGGATAAAAAACTTCTAAATTTTAAATCCTCTATTCTCTTTAGCAAAAGATTGAGTTCTTTATCTATCTGTTCGATAAAAGAGCTATCCTCTTCTTTTAAAACTTCACTTAATTCCTTTAACTCCTTAAATTTTTCGGAGATTTCCTTTACCGGCTGTAGAGAATTCTTTAGGTTTTTAAGCTGTGTCACTACTTTGTTGGCTTCTGATTCATCCTGCCAAAATCCTGCCTCAGACATCTTTAAATTAAGCTCTTCGATAATTTTTTCTTTTTTATCTACCTCAAAGATCTCTTTTAATTCTTGAAGCGCCTTCTCAACCGTAATGATATTTTCTTTTAATCTCTCTAACATACTATATCTTTTTAATCCCTTTTAAGGCTAAAATAAATTCCTCTTTATTATCCGAAAAATCAATCGCCACCTCTTCTGAGACTAATCCTTTTCTTACCAATTCTACTAAAGATTGAGTGAATGACTGCATCCCAAAGATTTTCCCTTCTTCAATAAAACGGGGGATTTCATCTATTTTTCCTTCACGGATTAAACTACTGATGGTGGGAGTAAGTAGCATTATCTCACAAGCAGGGATTCTACCAGTTTTATCTTTTAAAGGGAGCAACCTTAAAGAGATCACCCCTTTTAATAGATAAGATAACTGGAGTCTTACCTGTTGATGTTGATAGGGGGGAAAGAAGTTTATAATCCTCTCTATACTCTGATAAGCATTTATCGTATGGAGTGTACTTAAGACTAAAACCCCAGTTTCTGCAGCAATTAAAGCTGCGTTCATCGTCTCATAATCACGGATATTACCAATAAATATCACATCTGGGCTTTGGAGAGTAAAGGCACGTAAAGCTTGCGCATAGGAAGAAACATCTATACCTAATTCTCTCTGATTAATAATTGATTTTTTATCTTTAAAAACAAACTCTATAGGCTCCTCCACGGTTAAAATATGTTTACAGGCATTCTGATTAATAAATTCAATCATACTGGCAATAGTGGTGGATTTGCCACTTCCCATACTGCCGGTTAAAAGAACTAACCCCCTCCTTTCCATACTTAGATTTCTTAAAACCTCTGCAGGAAGATTTAATTCTTCAAATGTAGAAATTTCCGATGGGATTGCTCTTATAACTATAGAGGGCCAGTTACGTTGCATAAATATACTCACCCGGAAGCGCTTATCGAATTCCTTTAGATAAATAGCGAAATCCACATCTTGATTCTCTTTAAGTCTCTGTTTACTTAAAACAGGTGTAATCTCTTCAATCGCAAGATTAATATCATCTAAAGTTATATTTTTTTCTTCCGCAATTACAATTTCTCCATTTATTCTTAAACGCGGGAAGCCTCCTGCACGATAAAATAAATCAGATGCCTTTTTTTCAAGCATCATCGAGATTAACTCTTTTATCTCCATATTTTGTCTCCTTCAGTTTAAATTGTTAAATTGATAGTTCGTTAATTTCGTTATTTTACTTCCCTAACTCCCTAACTCACCTAACTTCCTAAACTCCTGACTCCTACCTACTAATATTTATTATAACATTAACTCCTTTATCTGTCTTTCTATATCTAAGATTTTCTTCTTTATCCTTTTGCCAAATATATATCCACCTAAATCATTATTACTCTTTATTACCCGATGGCAGGGAATAATTAGTGGAAAAGGATTATTTTTTAAAACCTGACCTACTGCCCTAAAAGCTTTTGGATTTCCCACTCTTTTTGCCACCCATTTATAGGTACGCACTTGACCTAGAGGGATCTTTAAAACCACTTTATAAACTTTTTTAGCAAAAGGGGTTAGCTTCATTTTTGAAAAACCTTTTTTCTCCTTAAGATCTCATGATAAGCATGAGCAAAACGATGCGCTTCATCGCGGATCCTTAAAATAAGATTAAAACCGAGATTCCCCTTTATATAACTTAGAGGTTGTATCCTATCTAAAGTATACAATTTTTCTTCTTCTTTAGCAATCGCAACTATAGGGATATTTAAATTTAATTTTTTTAACTCTTCTTCTGCCACCTTAAGGTGACCTCTCCCCCCATCCACAATAATTAAGTCGCAAAACTCCTTTTTTTCTTGAATCAATCGACTATAGCGCCTTTGAATTACTTCCCTTAACATCGCATAATCGTCTATCCCTTCTACAGTTTTTATCCGAAAACGCCGATAGTTACTTTTGAGAGGTTTCCCTTTATAAAAACTTACCATTCCTGCACAGGCTTCTTTTCCACCAATATTAGAAACATCGAATGCCTCAATCATTAAAGGGATCTTTTTTAAATTAAGCAACATTTTTAAACTATTCAACTCGTCATACTCTTTGGGCTCTCCTGTAGGATTTATCAAAAGCGAAATTGCCCGAATCTTATCCCTTATAGAAGCAGCCTCCTCGTATCTTTTTTCCTTTGCCAATCTCTGCATCTCTTTGGTAAGTTTATCTATTAACTGAGGGTACTTTGAATTTAGAAAAAGAATTATCTTATTAATAATCTTTTTGTATTGCTGAGAATCTATCTTTCCCTCACAAGGCGAAGGGCATAGAGACAGCCTTCCGTAAAGACAAGCCTTTTTAGGTAAGGTCTTACAGGAGCGGAATCCAAAGAGCCTTCTAATTGTTTTCAACGCCTGACGCAGGAGTTTCGCATTGGTATAGGGTCCAAAATAAAGAGATTTATCATTCTCTTTTATTTTCTTTCTTCTTAAAATACATATCCGGGGAAATTCCTCATCGGTAATACAGATAAAGGGGAAAGATTTATCATCTTTTAAGGAGATATTATAGAGAGGTAATTTCTCTTTAATAAGCGAGGCTTCTAAAAGTTGAGCATAAGCGCAAGAGGAAGTAGTAATATATTCTATATCTTGAGTCTTAGAAATGAGCGTTTGCGTTTTGGCATCGAGGAAGCGGGTAAAATAGGAACTGACCCTTTTTCTTAAATCCTTTGCCTTACCAATATAAAGGATCTTGCCTTCTTTATCTTTGAATATATAAACCCCACTTTGCGAAGGAAAACTCTTTACTTTTTCTTTAAGCTCCATGCGGATCTAAGTATCTCTAATTCCTCTACTTTTAATAAAATACAACTTAAAATGAAAACTAAAATGGCAAAAATCATAACTAAAATAACTCTTAAATATTCAGCCAAATTTAAAAAAAGATTTTTCCAAAAAATACTTACAAAAATTCCCATAATTAAGGTTGCCAAAAGTATCTTTAAAAAAGAATAAAGGATCATTTTTCTATTCAATTTACCTATCCTTTTTTCTAAAAGACAAAAAAGAAGTATAAAATTTAAACCTGCAGAGATACTACTGGCTAAAGCTAATCCGCCAATCCTTAGTGGCCACATTAAGATATAGTTTAAAATAATATTAATAATCAAACAAAAAGCAGTAGTTTTTACGGGAGTAGAGGTATCCTTTAAAGAAAAAAATGCTGAAGAAAGCAGTTTTACTGCGGAAAAAAAGGTTAAACCTAAACTATAGAAGATGAGGGCATAGGAAGTAATATAAGTAGAATGAATATCGAATTTTCCCCGCTGAAAAAATACCCTCACAATCGGTTGGGATAACAAAAATAATCCCATACTCGAAGGAAGGATAACTAAAAATATACTGCGCAGAGAAAAAGAGATCGTCTCTTTAAGAGTTTCTATCTTCTCCGCTACTACCTGCTCGGACATAACCGGAAGAGTTGCGGTAGATAAAGCGATCCCAAAAATTGCTAAGGGAAATTGAATCAGGCGGTTAGCGTAGTAGATCCCTGCTACCGCACCTTCTCCTACGATATGAGAAAGGGAGGCGAAGATGGTATCCATAAATACATTTAACTGATATAAGGCAGAGCCGAATAAACGGGGAATAAGTAAATGGGTGATCTTATTTACTGCAGGATGTTTAAAATTAATTTCAAATAAACTAAATTTAAATCCCCTTTTATATATGGAAGGAATTTGAATTACTAACTGTAAGATTCCTCCCACCAAAACTCCCCAAGCCAAGGAAATTACTTGAGGATTAAAAAGATAAGCGATTAAAGCAAAGAAAATCAAACTGAGATTTAAAAGTGATGGACCAAATGCGGGTAAGGCAAAAGATTTAAAGGTATTAAGGATTCCCATCGCATAGGCGGTTAAACCGATAAAGACAAGATACGGAAACATAATGCGGGTAAGTAAAATAGTGAGATTTAATTTTTGGATATCCTTTATAAAACCCGGGGCAATCATTTTGACAATCAATGGTGAAAATATTATCCCCAAAATGGAAATCAAACATAAAGCAAAAAACAGAATATTAAAAACGATATTTACTACTTTAAAAAGTTCGTTTTTATTTTTTATAAGGTATTCAGAAAATACCGGAACGATCGCTGCATTCGTTGCCCCTTCTCCAATAAGTTCACGGATAAGATTAGGAATTCTAAAAGCAACTACAAATGCCTCTGCGGAAATTCCCGTACCAAATATACGTGCAATCAGTATATCTCTAAAAAAACCTAAAATACGCGAAAGAAAGGTAAAACCACCAATCACACCAGTAGAACGGATAATTGATTTGTTTGTTGACATACTCTCTATAATATGTTATATTTTAACAAAATAAAGGAGGAAAGATGCCACACCGTCATAATGCTTTAAAAAAATTAAGACAGGATAAAAAAAGACGCTTACGTAATCTTAAGATAAAGAACGATATAAAGAATAAAATCAAAAATTTTAAAAAACTCTTACAAGAAAAAAAATTTGAGGAGGCAAAAAAACAACTCGACCTTGTTTATTCTGCATTAGATAAAGCAAGCAAAAAAAAGCTCATCCATAAAAACCAAGCAGATAGAAAAAAATCTCGTTTAGCTCGTCTCCTCTTAAAAGCAACACAAACAGAAAATCAATCTCTCTAAAGCCAAAAGAGGGTCTAATTTACCGGTTTTAATACTTAAATCCGCATCTAAAAGCAAAGATAATCTTTTTTTCTTCTCCTGTGTACTTAAAAAAGAATTCTGCCAACTGTACCTTAATCCTCCCAAAATCATCTCCGGATCTGTTCCTTCTAAAATTAAATTATGCAAAATCTTAAGGGCAGGATAAATTCTGCGCCGTTCGATCTCCTTAGAAAGTTTAAAGGTGTCTAAGATCTCTTGACTTAGAAAAGTAAATTTATTGACATATTCAAGAATAGATTTAATAAATGCATCCCGTTCATCGAACTGCCTAAAGTCTAAAATCAAAATACAAGAAGGAATTGGTTTTTTAACATAAGAGATTATGTATTCCTTTAATTCCTTCTTTAAAAACTCCGCATCTCTAATAAGCACGATCCTTTTCTTTGCTTTCTGGGGCAATCTCTTTAAAGCCTCTTGTAATTGTAAGAGTTTTAATTCTTCCGCGAAAAAAACATCGTAGTTAAGATACTCTAAATCTTTACTAAAGAACTGCCTCTTTATTTTTTCTAATCTGATATTTTTAGAGTGGTAATCTTGCCCTACAAATAGATAAACCATCTTTAAAAAGAATTACCAAATCTCCACAACCTGTTCTACTATACGACGGGAAACATCCTGTATGGCATCCTCTATGGCAAGGGGTTCGGCTTTCGCATGGGGTCCGGTTAAAAAATAGGTAGCATCACCAACAATATTGGTCTTCTTTAAAACTTTATCATTCTTATCTTTAAGTTCTAATTCTACCGTAATACTTATACGGTATTCCTCCACCTCATCATTATCTTCATACCTTAAAGCATCTCTGCGGAAATCAAGCAATGAACATTTTAAAATTAAATCTGCAGACTCCTTGGGAGAAACCCTTAAATTTCCATCGAGATTAAACCTATCTATTACTGCCTTCCAAATATTCTGTTCAAGTAAAGGATAATAGAGTTTATACCTACGGATAGATTCTGTCTCTTTAGCGATATCGATCTTATTTTCAAAATGCTCCACATAGATATTTTTATATTTTGAAGAAATTAGAGAACGCGTAGTATAACCACAACCCATAAAGATAGTAGATAATAGTAGATAGTAGATAGTAGATAGGCTAATGATCTTTAATTTTAATCTCGGATAAATCATTTTTTCTTCCTTTCTAAAGTCTGCAATCTCTCTAAGGCTTTAGCTGCCCAGATACTTTTAGGGTAATTTTCAATTACAAAATTATAATAAAGTTTTGCGGAATCATAGAGTTTTTGTCTTTCATAAAAAAAACCGATATCGAAATTACTCTTTGCCTCTTTCTCTTTTAAATCCTCGATATTCTTCTCGGCATCCCTGGAAAGTGCTGCATCTGGATGTTCCTTTACAAACTCCTCAAACATCTTTTTTGCCTCTGCGGTCCTTTCTTGATCGTAATCAGAACTACGGGAAAGAGCTGCTTTACAGGAGGCGATTTGAAATTTAGCTGCGAAAAACCATTCACTGTTAGGGTAATTAGAAATCACCTTCTCAAACTCCTCCTCCGCCTCTTGGTATCTTCCCAGACTCTTTAAAACCAGACCCAACTTATACTGAGCTATAGGGGCCAAAGGTCCATAGGTAGAATTTTCTACCACTTTACGGAATATCTCAATAGAGGGATGCTCTACTAAGATATTTTTACCCACACTTAACTTTGCCTTCCCCTCCATAAATGCTTCTCCAATTTTATACTGACGCTCAATAATCTCCTGAATCCTCTCAGAAAAAGGATATTTATCAATAACTTTTTGGTATTCTAAAAATGCTTCGTAAAATCTGTTTAATTTCTCCTCAATCATCCCTAAATAAAATTGAGCTTCCGCTGCTTCTCTAGCACGCGGAAAATATTTAATCAATTTCTTAAATTCTTCCCTTGCCTCCTTTAATTTACTTTCCTGATAAAAAGTTAAGGCAAACTCCAACTGCTCTTTGGGCGTTGGTTTTACCGCATATTTGGGATTTACCCATCTACCCGTCTTAGGCGTCCATATCCAATAAGCAAAACAAGGCTCTACAAAAATCAATCCCAATAACAGGATACAAAAAATTAACCTTCTCATATAGATTTAACTTTAACACAGAAGATAAATTTTGTCAAAGAAAATTACTCACCGATAAACTGTAAAGTTATAGACGATCATTTCATATTTAGATGGGTTTCTTAATCTCTACTTTGCATTTGCATAACTTACTAAAATTATCCGCATCCTCAGAACTTCCCACAATACTTCCCCAATGCATAGGGATGGCTAACTTTGGTTTAATAGTATTAACCAATTCTGCTGCTTCTTTTGCATCCATAGTATAGGTTCCCCCTACCGGCAGAAGGCAGATATCTACATTAAGGTCTTTTAATTCCGGAACAAAATCCGTATCTCCCGCATGATAGATTTTTATATCTTTAATTTTAATTATAAACCCCAAATTATTTTCTTCTTTGGGATGAAAATTTTTATTGAGATTATAGGAAACAACGCCTTCAATCTCTATACCTTTTAAATTAATTTTCTCTTTAGGAAGAAGTACCTTAACTTCTTTTTTCTTTTTGGCTAAAACCTCTTTAACTTTTTGAGAACCCACAATAACTGTAGAAGGTTTAATAATTTTTTCTATGTCCTCAGGTGAGCAGTGATCGAAGTGCTGGTGAGTAATAAGGATGAGGTCTGCTTTCTCTTCATCATCTTTAATTTGATAGGGATCAATATAAATAACTAATCCTTCAGTTTTAATCTTAAAACTGGCATGACCTAACCAGAATATATTTTTAATTAAATCTTGCATTTTATCCTCCTCCTAGTTAAAATTGTTAAATTAATAATTCGTTAATTTCGTTATTTTCGTTAATTTCGTTAATTTACTTCCTTAAAACCTTAACACCTAAATACCTTAATACCTAAACACCTAACTCACCTAACTTCCTAAACTCCTAACTCCCTAACTTTTATCTATTTTAAAATAAATTCTATCTCTTTTAAAATCTTAAGTCAATTAAAATCCCTACATACTTACCTAACTTCCTAACTTGCCTAACTTCCTAAACTCTCTCACCCTAACTACTCAATACTCACTACTCACTACTTATAATAGCGGATAGCGTAGAGCGTTTAGCGTATAGTTTTTACTTCCTTAAAACCTTAATACCTAAACACCTAAAAACCTTAACACCTTAAAACCTAACTCACCTAACTTCCTAACTTTACCTAACTCCTAACTACTATCTACTACCTACTAAACTTATTTTCTGCTATAATTTTATCTATGGCTAAATTAATATTCTTAGGTACTTCGGGTGCGGTTGGCTCAAAAGAAAGGGACAATACCAGTTTTTTAATTCAAAATAAAAAAGAACTCATCCTTGTTGATACACCGGGAAGTTTAGTCTCTAAATTAGATAAAATAGATATCGATTTCCGTAAAATTAAAAATATCATCATTACCCATTCCCATCCCGATCATCTATACGGTATAGTTTCTTTAATCCACTCTCAATATAAAATTAAAAATAAAATCCATATTTATGCTTTAGATAAAGTAATTAAGTTAGTAAAAATTTTACAGAAGATATTCTCTTTAAAGGATAAAAAACTCTATCCGGAACTAGTCTTTCATCCTTTAAAAAGAAAAAATTTACCATTTTACAAATCAAAAAATTTAAATCTTTTCTTTTTTAAAACAAAACACTCCCCAGATTCCATCGGACTTAAAATTCTATTTAAAGATAAAGTCATAGTAATCTCAGGAGACAGCCCTTTTGATGAAAATATTATAAAAGAGGCAAAAAATTGCGATTTTTTAATCCATGATTGCTTTGCACCACAAAAATTTTTTAAAAAATATCCCCTACTTAATCAGAAACATACCTCCAGTCTAAATTTAGGGAAAATCGCTTCTTTATCTAAAGCAAAAAATCTTATTCCTATACATTTTTCCGGAGAACTGAATTATGATTTTGAAAGGATAATAAAAGAGATAAGGAAGAACTACTCGGGAAAGATAATTATCCCTTCGGATTTAACTGCGCTCAAATTATAAAAGGGTTAATCAAATCTATATAAACCAAAAGAACGGGCAATTTCTTTTGCTCTTTCATATTCATCAGAAGTGATCTTGCGGTTAATTTCGGGAAATTTATAAGCCTGACCATAAGGTCGGTATTGCGCCATAATATTGATATAACTATCTAAGGATATCTCCTTAGCAATAAATTCCATAATCTCTTTGGTACCCGATAAATCATTGGGCATAACCAAATGTCTAATCAGTAAACCTCTCTGAGCAATCCCATCTTCAATTTTTAGGTCTCCTACCTGTTTATGCATTATCTTTAAAACTTTCTTTAAATTTTCAAAATAATCTTTGGCATGGCAGAACTTTTCTGAAACTACTTGTGAAGAAAACTTTGCATCCGGCATATAGATATCAATTACTCCCTCTAAAATCTCAATCACCTCTTCTGATTCGTATCCTCCGCAGTTATAAACCAAAGGTAGACTTAGTCCCTTTTCAATAGCCACTTCCAAAGCCTCTAAAATCTGAGGAACAAAATGTGTGGGTGTAACCAAATTTATATTGTGGCATCCTATAGACTGAAGTTTTAACATACAATCAGCAAGTTCATCTTTACTAATGAGCTTTCCTTCTTCTAAATGACTGATCTCGTAATTCTGACAGAATACACATCTTAAATTACAATGCGCAAAAAATATCGTTCCTGAACCAAAACTACCTACAAGACAGGCCTCCTCCCCAAAATGGGCAAATGCAGAAGAAACCTTTGCTTCTTTTCCTGCATGGCAGAAACCCTTTTCTCCTTTGAGCCTATTAACCTTACATTTACGCGGGCAAAGGGTACAGCAGGAAAGCATATCTTTTAAAATCTTTATCTTTTCTTTAAGTTTAGATTCTTTATGGGTTTTTAAGTATAAGGGTTGCATAAGAGAGTGTTTTGCTTTTCTAAGATATGGATTACTTTTAACTCTTTATCTTTTGCTAATTCCTGCGCAATAAACCGTCGATGACATCTAAAGGGAATCCTTTCTGCACAGATGAGACATAAAATATTTTCTTTGGATAAATCTTTTAAAAACTCAATTGCCTTTTTAAATTCTTCAGTATTTATATAAGATTCATAACCGCCATTACGATAACCGCCTAATTCTTTTCCTAAATAAAGGTATTTTATATTTTCCTTTAAAAGAAAATTTTTTAAATTTTCCTTTTTAAAATGCGCAAACTTTGAGGTAGGAAATCTGCGCACATCTACCACTAAATTTATAGAGTATTTTTTAATTATCTCTAAAAACTCCTCAATACTGCGATTACTTGTACCTATAGAATAAATAATTCTTTCTGGCTTATTCAAATTTAATTTGTTAATTTCGTTAAGTTCGTTATTTTCGTTGGGTTCGTTAATTTCGTTTAGTATTGGGAGATATCTTTACTTTTAATTTTTTTAAAAGATTTGAATTTTCTTTTTATACCCTTTTTAAATTCTAAGATAAGTATCTCAAATCTTTTGTCTTTGCGTAAAAATTCTAAATCCGGGTCTTTTTCAATTAAACGGAAATCCCTAAAACCTAACTCTAATGCTTTTCTTAAGGCTTTTAGAGAAGAATCTATTTTTCTCAAAAGGGAATAATCGCAGGAAAGATTATAATAAACTACCGGATCGTAAGGTCTTAATTTGACTAATTTTTTATCTACCTCTAAACCTTTTTTATATAGTCCTTTTTTAGTATAGAGGTCTCCTAAAAGAAAAAGTGCTTCCACAAAATCCGATTTTTTTTGAATGAGCCCTTCATAAAAAGAGATCTCAAAATCAAGATTATCCTTTTTCATCTTCATAACTCCTCCCATAAAAATAGTTGTTTTTCTTTTTTTAAAGAGAGTGGCTCTTTCTTTTTTAAAGTAGGATAAAATTTTCCTTTTAAAGTAATAAAGTTTCTTGCCTTATTCACCACCACACCTATTTTTCTTAATTCATCCAAAGAAGAAAATTTTTTATCTCTTCTTAAATTAATAATCCGCTCTACAGAAATCCTGCCTATTCCGGGAACACGCAGAAGTTGTTCTTTTGATGCAGAATTTATCTCCATGGGAAAATTCTCCGGATGCCTCTTTGCCCAAGCAAGTTTTGGATCAACTTCTCTAATCAAGTTTCCCTTATCATCAAAGACTAACTCTTCCAATTTAAAACCATAATGGCGCAATAAAAAATCTGCCTGATAAAGACGGGCTTCCCTTAAAGGAGGGCATTGAGGCTTTGTCTCTAAGGGTGTGTCTTTAATCGGAATAAAACCACTATAATAAACACGACTCAACTGAAGTCTCTTATAAAGATTATCGCTTAACGAAAGGATGTCCCTGTCGCTTTCATCTACCGCACCCACTACCAATTGGGTAGTTATGCCTGCTTTAAATGGTCTTTCTTTATTTAAAAGAGAAAGTTTTTCTAACCCATTTAAAAGTTGCTGTTTAAAATTTTTATCCGGACTTAATTTTGAAAGATAAATCTGATTTGGTGCTTCTAAATTCAGAGAAACTCTATCCGAAAGTCTGGCTACCTTTTTTATAAGATTATCATCTACTCCCGGTAAAATCACACTGTGAATATAACCTCCAAAACCTTGTTTCCTGATAATACTTAAAGTGATATACATCTTCTCCTGGGTTTTATTAGGATCAGGGTATATAGCACTGGATAAAAAGAGTCCTTGGACATACCTTTTTTTATAAAAATGTAAGAAAAGTCTGGCTAACTCTTCAGGAGAAAAACTTAAACGCAGACAATTCCTCTGCCAACGATTAGCACAGTAGAAACAGTTATGCCGACATAAATTAGTCTGTAAAACCTTAAATAAATTTACACAACTTCCCTTAAAACCCACTGCTGGATAAATAAAAGGTGCATTTTTTAAATATGGTCTTAAACTAAATAGTCTGCTTAAGCCAGTAACATCAAACTGAGAAAGCCTTCCTAAATTCTCCAATTTTTTCTCTAAAGTAACGGGCATCTTAAAAAAGAAGCTTATCCTCGTCTGATAAAGAAACTTTTTTATCCCCTACAGATTTACCACAACCCAAACAGATATACTCATAGAGATAGCCATCCGGCAGGATAAGTAAAAGCCTTTCTTTTACCGGCATAGACATACCACAGTGATCACAGTAAAGATGAGTAGCAGAGAAATCTTTATAATTTTGCATCTTTGGTTAGTTGGTCAACAAAACGCAAAGGTTCGGGGATTCTAAAACCTCTACATAATTTAAGGATTATCTCTTTTGCTTTATTTAACTTTATTTTAAAACCGCAAGAAATAAATATCGGTTTTACATTACTGCGTGTACGCAAAGCTAAACCTAAGATCTCCCCAGTCCCTTCATCGTATATATAGGAAAAACTTCCCCTTTTTTCTTTAGGCATCTTAAATTTACCATAAAAGTGATTCTTTGTGCAACCAATTGTGGGGATATCCAAAATTATCCCTAAGTGAGTAGCTAAGCCGAGTCTACGCGGATGGCAGATCCCTTGGGCATCAAATATCACTAAATCCGGAATATTTTTTATCTTTTTAAATGCCTCTAAAATCACCGGCCCCTCACGAAAACTTAAAAGACCCGCAATATAGGGAAAATCTATATCTCGGTAAGCGATCTTTGTTTCTATGAGTTTAAGATGCGGATAGGTAAATACACATACTACCGCCTTTGCTTTACGACCAAAATATCCGACATCTACGCAAGCGATACTTTTAAGCGAAACTATCCTATTATTTAAACGAACTTTTCTTCTTAAATTATTCTGAATCTTAACTGCCTCTTCTATATTAACTTTCCAGGGATGAATCTTTTTATATCTCATTAAATATAACCTAACTCCTTTAAAATCAGAGGATCTTCTCTCCAGTTAGGTTTTACCTTAACATAAGTTTCTAAAAATACTTTCTTTTCTAAAATCTCCTCTATCTCTTGACGTGCTTGTCTACCCACCTCTTTTAAGATAGAGCCATCTTTACCGATCACAATTGCTTTTTGCGAATCCCTCTCCACCAAAATAATTGCTCTAATATAGATACATTTTTTCTCCGCGCGCATCTCTTCTATATAGACCGCTAAAGAATGGGGTATTTCTTCTTTCATTAACATAAAAAGTTTTTCTCTAATTAAATCCGCGATGGCTAACTTTTGCGGAAAATCACAAACTGTATCCTCAGGATAAAGTAATGGTCCTGTAGGAAGAAGTGAAAATATCTTCTCTAATAACTTATCTACATTGATCCCTTTAAGCGCGGATAAAGGCATTAAAATAAGTTCATCCACCATATCTTGAGCATTTTTTTGCTTTGTCTTTTCCCAGAGTTTTATATAGTTATCCAAAAAAATCGGCTTTAAATCTATCTTATTTAAACCTAAGATTATCGGTATTTTTAAATTTTTTAATTTCTCTACCAAAAGTTCTTCTTCTCTACCCGGAGCGCGTGTTGTATCTACTAAATGTATTACTAAATCTATCCCCTCCAAAGAAGCATCGATTTCTTTTATCAAAAGTTTTCCTAATTTATGCGGACTTATATGCATTCCTGGAGTATCCACAAAGACAATTTGTCCCCTTTCATCTGTAAAGATACCCCGAATAGATTTTCGTGTAGTCTGAGGAACAGGACTAACGATCGTAATCTTTTCTTCTAAAATAGTATTGAGCAGTGTAGATTTTCCGGTATTGGGTCTGCCTACAATCGTTACTATCCCGCATTTTTTCTCCATAGTATATCTATTTTACTTTAAAAGGTATCTTTTAGCAATCGTTTAAATAGCAGGTCTTTTATTAAGAAAGTGATAAAAAAGAAAGATAATTAAGATAAGAAATGTGTAGTAAAGGAAAAGCCAAAGAAAAGGAAAACCCGATAATTTATAATAGGCAAAGGGGACTTTTAAAAATAAAGAATTTAACTTAAATAAACCTTGAGTTAAAAGATCGCAACTTTTAGCAATATAAGAAAAAAGGGAAGGGAATAAAATTTTACTAAAAACAAGTGCAAAGGAACTGGCTACCAAAATTCCCATATAAGGAACAATTACTATATTGGCTAATATTGATACTAAAGGAATGATCTTAAAATAATAAGCAACCAAAGGAAAAATCCCTAAAAAACTACTAACAGAGACACAGAAATTTAGAATGAAAAAACGGGTTAATCCATTTTTATATAAAAATAAAGGAAGGCTTGATTTTATTAAAGGGAAAATTAAAACTATACTTAAAACGGAAAGAAAGGAAAGTTGAAAACTTATTGAAAAAATCTGTAATGGCCAGAAAATCAAAATAAAAATCCCGGAAAGGAAAAGTGAATCTTTAATATCCGTATCTCTTTTAAAAATTTTTGCGCCCAGTAAAATAACTCCCATTAAAGTTGCCCGCAATACCGAAGAAGAACTTTCCGTTAAGATACAGTAAACGATCAGAATAAAAATAACTAAAAGAAAACGTAAAGTCCTTGGTATCCTTAATATTTTTAAAATAAGTAAAAATATAAACCCCACAATTGCGATATGTAAACCAGAGATGGCTAAAATATGAACAGTACCTACCTTTAAAAATATATCCCAAACCGGAAAAGAAATATTGCTCCTTTCTCCCAAGATAACTGCACTAAGTATAGAGTAAGAAAAAGTGGATAGGTTATTCCGAAACAGTTCTTTTATCTTTTCTCTTAATTTAAAGATCCAGAGTTTTAAAAAATTTATCTTTGTTTTCTCTAAATGAATAATCTGATCATTTCTGCCAACCTTTAAAATTCCATATATAGATTTTTGCTTAAGATAGTTTCTATAACTCCTATAGTAAGGTAGATAAAGTTTTCCTTCTAAGATAAGATTATCTGAATAAAAGAAATTATCTTTTTTAAAAACCCTAACCAAAATCTTCCCATTTATAGGATATGAGTTTTTTTGGTTAATTATTTCTTGTAAACCAAAAATAAAATCGGTGTATTCATTATAAACTTTAGGGTAATCTGAAATAATGCCTTTAACCTTGATTTTAGAAGGTAAAGGGATCTTTAGGTTTTTTAGGTGATTTAAAGGAAGAGTTTTTTGATTTAAAGAAACTAAAATTCCTAAGAAAAATGCTAATATATAAATAAAAATAATAAATACCTCTCTTCTTAATAACAGAAAACTCAATATCAGAATAATCAAAGTGGTTAGATAAAGAAAAACAAAATAAATTCTTAGATAATTTGCTACACATATCCCTAAACATAAAAATATAGAGAAAACTATCCAAGAGAATTTTTTTGGCATTTTATTTTACATAAAGGAGATCCTTTATCTTTCTATAAGTAGAAAGTTTTAATCCTTTTATTTTTTTCAATTCTTCAATATCCCTAAAACCTCCGTATCTTTGGCGATACTCAATTATCCGCGTAGCAATTTTTTCACCGATACCGGGAAGTTTAATTAAAGTTTCTTTATCTATTTCATTTAAATCAAACTTATTTTCCTTTTCTATATTTTGAACAAAATCTTCTAAGTGGATTTTTAAAGATGAATTTGTTTTCCTAAAATAATCAATCCCTAAACCAAAAATCACCAAAAAAAGCAAAAAAATTAAAACCTTTCTTTCTTCTAAGGTAAGCCCAAACATATAATTTATCCCTCCTATAAAAGAAGACGAAATCGCCCCCAAAATCTCACATAAAAAAAGACCGTTTCTTCATACAATCGGAGACCGTTTCTCCAGGTATACAGAGACCGTTTCTTTATATTCGTTAATTTCGTTTAGTTCGTTATTTTCGTTTTTACTCCCTAACTCACCTAACTTCCTAACTTTACCTAACTTCCTAATTTCGTTATACTGATTAAAAATTCACTTTAATTACCATTTACCAATTACTGATTACCGATTACTAATTTTAACCCTAATACTCAATACTTACTACTCACTACTTTTTATATAGCGTTTAGCGTATAGTTTTTATTAAAATTTCTTCTTTTATCCCTTAATACCTAAAAACCTTAATACCTTAAAACCTAATCCCTGACTACTATCTACTGACTACTATTTTATATAACGAGATTTACTAACCTGCGGGGTATATGGATGAATTTTTGGATGGGCTTATCTTGAATCCATTTTTGGACTTTGGGGTCAGAAAGGACTATTTTCTTTAACTCTTCTTCGCTTATATTTGCTTCTACCTCTATTTTGGAACGCAGTTTCCCATTTATCTGAATAATATAAGTAACTTTTTCTTCTTTTAAAATCTCCGGATTAAATTTTGGCCAACTCTGTCTGGAAACATCTCCTTTAAATCCAAGCCTCTGCCACATCTCTTGTGCGATATGCGGACAAAATACCGAAACCAAAATTACTATAGTTTTGGTAGCTTCCTCAATATCAAACTCTAAATTCTGATAAATTGCATTTAATAGTTCCATAAGATGGGAGATTGCGGTATTTAATTTAAAACTCTCTATATCTTCAGTTACTTCTTTAATTGTTCTGTGAGTAGCCTTTTCTAATTCTTTACTTTTGGGTCTATTTTTATTTTTAGAAACATAATCTAAGAGTCTCCAGAGCCGATTTAAAAACCTAAATGCTCCTTCTATACCTTTCTCAGACCAATCCATCTCTACCTCAGGAGGAGCAGCAAAAAGTATATATAGCCTTAAGGTATCTGCACCGTATCTTTTAATTATCAAATCCGGGTCAACAATATTCCCGCGTGATTTTGACATCACCTCGCCATCTTTTAAAACCATACCTTGGGTAAGCAGTCTACTAAATGGTTCATCAAAATTAACTAATCCTAAATCTTTTAAAAACTTAGTAAAAAATCTTGAATACAAAAGATGTAAAACCGCATGCTCAATTCCGCCAATATACTGATCCACCGGCATCCAATAAGCGACATCCTTCTTTGAAAAAGGTGCTTTTTGATAATGTGGGGAGCAAAATCTTAAAAAATACCAGGAAGAGTCAAAAAATGTAGCCATAGTATCGGTTTCTCTTTTGGCTTTGGCTTTGCATTGAGGGCATCTTGTATTGACAAAATTCTCTACATAATTTAGGGGACTCCCACCTTTTCCGGTAATCTCTACTTTTTTAGGAAGTCTTACCGGAAGGTCTTTTTCAGGAACCGGTACTATCCCGCATTTTGGACAATAGATAATCGGAATAGGAGTTCCCCAATACCTTTGACGAGAAATAAGCCAATCTCTGATGCGCCAATAGAAAGTTCTTTTGCCTATACCTAAATCTTCCATCCAAAGGGCGATTTTTTCTTTTGCTTCTTGATTATTTAATCCATCAAATTGAGAAGAATTTATCTGGATACCATCGCCGGTATATGCTTCCTTTAATTCTTTAGGATCAAAGATTGGGTTTTGCGGATTTTGGATTACTATCTTTATGGGCAAATTATGTTCTTGGGCAAATAAAAAATCTCTCTGATCATGCGCAGGAACCGCCATAATCGCACCCGTGCCATATTCCATCAAAACATAATCCGCAATCCAGATAGGAATTTCCTCATTATTTACCGGATTTATCGCAAAGGCACCACTAAATACTCCCTCCTTTTTTAATCCTTCACTTAAACGGATAGATTTGGGTTTATTTTTTACTCTTTCAATAAACTCTAAAACTTCTTTTTCTTGCGGTCTGGCTTTAATTATTTCTTTTATTAAAGGATGCTCGGGTGCCAAAACTATGTAAGTAGCGCCAAAAATAGTATCCAGGCGGGTGGTAAAGACAGGAATAGTAAACCCTTTTTCTTTTTCCTTAAAATATATCTCTACGCCTTCGGATTTTCCCAACCAATTTTTTTGCATCGTAATTACCTGCGCTGGCCAGTGAGTAAGCTTATCTAAGTCTTCTAAGAGTCTTTCTTTATAAGCAGTAATTTTGATAAACCACTGCTCAAGTTCTTTCTGCACAACCTCATTTTTACAGCGCCAGCATTTTCCTTCAATTACCTCTTCATTAGCCAAGGTAGTCTGACAATCCGCACACCAGTTAACCTCTTCTTTCTTTTTATAGGCAAGTCCTTTTTTAAATAACTGTAAAAATATCCATTGGTTCCAACGGTAATATTCATCAGTGTGCGTAGAAATTTCTCTTTCCCAATCGTAGGAAAAACCAAGCTGTTTTAATTCTTTGCGCATCCAACTGATACATTTTTCCGTCCAGATTTTCGGATGCGTCTTATTTTTTATGGCTGCGTTCTCCGCAGGTTGACCAAAGGAATCAAATCCCATTGGATGTAAAACATTAAATCCCTGCATTTTCTTAAAACGAGAGATTACATCCCCAATAGTGTAGTTGCGCACATGACCCATATGGATCTTACCTGAAGGATAAGGAAACATCTCTAAACAATAATACTTTGGCTTATCCTTGGCTTTTCTTACCTTAAAGGTTTTATTTTTAAGCCAATAATTTTGCCATTTTTTTTCAATATTTTTAAAAGGATAACTCTCCATCAAAAAGCCTCCTTACTGTGTCAAGATTTCTTATATCATCACTATCAGTTTTTTTAGGTGTTTCTAAAATAAAAGGGATATCTTTTAAAAAAGGATGGTTTATAATCTCTTTTATCCCTGAGTATCCGATATAACCTTTTCCAATATCTTGATGTCTATCCCGATGCGAACCGCATTTATCTTTAGCGTCATTTAAATGGATAAGTTTTAATTTTTCTAATCCTGTTTCTTTATCTATCTCTCTTAACAAATTATTTAAACCTTCCTTTTTACTGATATCATAACCTGAAACATAAGCATGGCAAGTATCTAAACAGACACCTATCCTTTTTTTATTTCTTATATTTTTTAAGATAAATCCATGATGAGTGAAATTATATCCCAACCAACTACCACTTCCCGCAGTATTTTCTAAAAGGATATTTACCGAAGATTCATAAGTTTTATCTAAAATGATATTTAACGCTTGGGCTATCCTTCTTAAACCAAACTCTTCACCTGATTTTTTATGACTTCCTAAATGCATCACTAAAAACTCTACCCCTAAATTTTGGGCTTCTTTTACTTGGTTTATAAAAGCACTTATGGAGCGCTTATATAATTTTTCATCGGGAGTAGCAAGGTTTAATAAATAAGGTATATGGATAAATAAAGGATTTATATTTAATTTTTTTGTTTCCTTTTTAAATTTATTTATCTCCTCTTGAGTAGGATTATTTTTATCTTTCCAACTTCTGGGATTATGATTAAAAAACTGAATAGTATTACAACCTAAATCCTTTGCCTGATTTAGCAAATCTAAAAGGCCTGCTTTATATCTTACCTGCACTCCTAAACGCATAAAATTATTTTAAATTATATCTTAAATAAACCCTTGCGTCAACAAATTAGGGACGGTTCTCAATCCAAAGCAAAACCTGTCCCTCAAAGAGGGACAGGTTTGAGAACAAATTCAGAACCGTCCCTAAAAGGTATACTTTATCTGGGTGTAGAATTGGCTTGAATCGCGGAATTGGCCGTTGGAGTCTTGTTCATTGCCATAGAAGTAATGTATGCCAACTGTAAAATAGAGATTATCCTTTAATTCATAGGTGGCTTTAGGAGAGACCCTTCCTTGATTATCATCGGTAAAAGACCATAAAACTTCGGTCTTTAAGCGCTCATGTAAGAAATCCGTAGCCAGCTTTAAAGTAAAAATGTTTTCTACTTGATCCTGCGGACCATAAGTATAGGCATTTAAGGTTTGATAGGGCTTGCCTCCTTGTGTAGGCGGAGCATTTACTCCAGGCTTAGCATCTTGCATAATATATTGAGCAAATTGGAAACTCACCAAAAAGTTTGTTACCAAATATTTATCCAAACCAATTAACCAGAAGACATTATCCCATCTGTTTACGCCTGCGGACGAACCATCCACACCATAATAGGTTGGTTCATCGTTATAGTAGGCAAAATCTCCCCTTAAAGTTATTCCTTCTAAAGGTCCGGGATTAGTAAAAGTTTTATTCATCGAGGCACCATACATCCGCCAGAGTTTAAAGCGACGGGAAAAATAATAATTATTACCAGGAGGGTTATAAATTTCAGTATATGTTCTTGCACTATAGTAGTATCCATAAAGATAATTTAGGGTATAAGTCAAATCGCCAATCATATCCTTCCATTGTAAGCCAAAGGTAGAATTTTTAAATTGTTTTCCCGGATAAAAGATTTCTTCTCTGACATTCTTTCCTTTTTTCCAAGTTGCATACTTAACATATGACCTAAAAGCAAATGGTGCATCAGGTGGTGCAGAGGTTGACTGCTCAAAATCAGGAATAATTAAAATCTGTAAATTAGAATTAAGTTTTGGTGAATAGTTAATATTTAACATCCAGAGAGGAATCCTTATATCTACCATATCGGGAAGCCAATATTCGGTTAAATCAAAGGGGTTTACTCTATCTAAAACAGAAATTCCATCTGCCTGACCCCAGGCAACCTGCTGTTTTCCTAAACGCAAAAACCAAGGACCGGATATATAATCAAGGTAGCAATCCC
>Ga0078972_1004970_pt1 | contig 34875 bp, 36 predicted proteins | sample YelNatPaOPGAMG01_FD_67568 | JGI IMG/M metagenome (GOLD analysis project Ga0078972, IMG submission 67568) | Hot spring thermophilic microbial communities from Obsidian Pool, Yellowstone National Park, USA - OP-RAMG-01 (SPADES assembly) (version 2) | ecosystem: Environmental > Aquatic > Thermal... | reverse complement strand
GTGGCAGGGCGGCGAAGGCTGGCATAGAGTTAGCCACCCACGTGGATGAGGCAGCGGATGTTGGCCGGATCGTTGCGGAGGCCGCCAGCCACGCCGATGAGGCCGCGGATGCGCTGAGGGCGGCGGATGAGGCAACGGATGCATTGAGAGGGGTAGAGAATACAGCGGAGGTGGTGGGGAGTAAACCACCGATAGTGATCGGTGAGAACATGACAAGGGTAAGGGAATACGCTAACCAGATAGGGGGTCATGCATATCGTCCTTGGAGGAATGATCCCTTTGACTTTGACCTTGCCCTGCAACGCAATGAGCGTTGGATCAAAGATCAGATGAGGCAAGGCAGGGAAATAGTAGATATTGGTCCTGATTTTGCTCGTAGAGCCGATACTGGCCGCCGTAGTCCTTTCTACGAACTGGAAAGGCGCTTGCTTCGGGAACGGAATTACGAGCGCTACCGCAGAGTATTTGAGCGGTTCGGCGATATCGGCGGAGTCCCAGGACTCGACTACTGATGCCAGGAGACTAACATGTCAGTCCAGCAAGAAATAGAGGAATTTGCGCTTCAAAGTTTTGCTGTCCTACAAAGTGACTACAATTTTAGGCCACCCCGGGTAAGAAGAGAAGGTTGGATTACTTGGATTGATTTCTTTAGGGACAATATCGCTGTTGAGGTTGAAATAGATTGGCGAGAATTTGATGTTTTCCTGTTAATTGTACGACCTGAGGCAGGCAAGCTTCCCAAAGGATATTACACTTCTGGTGGTAAGAAGTGTCGAGTTCATCTTCTCACCCTCATTGAGGAAAGACAATGGTCAGTAGACCGAACTCTTGTTTCTCAGATTCGCTCCGGACCGCTAGAGTCACATGCAAGAGAGTTGAGCCACTTAAAAGTCAAACTATCCAACTATCGGGAGATACTTCTCTCTCATATAGGCCAGATTCTTGCAGAAGGGGAGAAGCTGTTTGAATAGATGGCAGAAACCAACCTTTCCAACATCTTCTCAACTGACCGCCTCTTCACAGGCCAGAGCTTGATGCTGGGCTTGGCCTCTATGATTACAGGGCCCGCTACTACCACCGTATCCGCGCTGGGCCATTTCATCAGTGCGGATACGCTGGTGCCGGACCCGGGCAACCCCCAGGCGCTGAACCGCTACGCGTACGTTACCAACAACCCGCTGCGGTACACCGACCCGAGCGGACATGCAAACGAGGAAGACGCTGGCTCCACATATGATCCCAACTACTGGAAAGACCTTCTCCTCTGGTTGATCCGCGAAGCCAATGGGAATGCTGCGCTTTTTGAAACCCTGCTCATGCGACACTTGAACAGCAATACCCTGAAACTACTGGGGCCGCCCATCTCGCTGATCAGCAAAGGACTAGGGTACCACGTATTCGTCCAGTTGGTTCGGAACGAAGCCCCCTTTGATTTCAAGCACGCCATCCTGGAGAAGCTTGGTGATCGTATTCGCCTTGGCAGCGAGTGGTTTGAGTACTCAACACCTGGGAATATCTTGTACGGGTTCTTCGGTGGAGCTGCCGGTTTCAGTCTGGACGAGCTTCACGGAGGGGCAAGTGCTGCGCAGGTCCTAGACGCTTCCTACAGGGGTTCCGAGCTAGGTCCCCTGGTGGCCCCCGATGGCGCCCTTACCCTTCTTGACACGCCCGACGACTACTATGCAATAGACTTCGGCTATCGCCTATATCAGAAGGCCTACGCCCCTGACAAACAACTCACCATTTCGGAGTTCAGTGCCTTCATGGTGAATTATGAGCACCTGGGCAAGATGGATCGTGTAACCGCGCCGATCTGGCAGGGAAAGCCAAGTGCAGGCTGGCCGTATGATCGGGGCTACTTCAACGGCCCCAAGCGCCCGTGGCCTGGCTTTCTGTTCCCGAGTTACTAGAGTAGAGGAGAGAGGAAAGCCATGAAACGGATACACAGGGCGCTGTTGCTCGGCCTGATGCTTGCGGTCGGCCTGGGTGCAAGCGGATGCTATGCCTTCCAGACCGCTCCTCCGCGAGATTGCCCCATCGGAAGCCTGGTACTGGATGCGTCGGTATTCCCACCGGGCTCACTGGCAGATCCTATTATGTCGCCCCTCCCGGATGCTCCTACGGAGTCGGCAGGAATCACGATCGGTTGGTCGCGTGGCCTTGCGGTTCATCATGTTCTCCGCATGAGAAGCGCCGCCATGGCAGACAAGGAGTTTCAACGAGAGAGGAAGTGGCGATTCTATCTACAAGAAGGACCTTGGGAAGTGCCTGACGGCCTTATCTATCACAGCCCCATGGCCGATCAATACTACGTAGCTTGTGGAGTATCAGGAAGCGTACACATGTGTAAAATGATCGCCCAATACGAAGAGTACTACGTCTACCTCGTTGTGCACATGGATCCTGAGACTATGGGAATTCGCGACCTGGAACGCATACTCCGTGCCGTTGATGAGAAGATGGGGCGCTGCCTCGGCAAGGGGTGACGAATGCAATGAGTTGGGGTCGTTGTATCTTGACAGCAGCGGTGTGGTCCAAGTATGGCCGTAACCCAGGCAAGATCGGCAACCTGACGAAGAAGGGAACAAACAACTACACCTACGGGACCCAGAGCGCCAGTTGTCCCGACGGTGCATTGACCAAGCCCCACGCCGTCGTCACGGCGGGGACGAACACCTACTGCTACGACCGCAACGGCAACATGGTCAAGCGAAACAGCGGCAGTTTCACCCTGGCATACGACCCAGAGAACCGGCTCACCACCGTGAGCGGGGGCGCATCTGCAACCTTCGTCTACGACGGCGACGGCCAGCGGGTGAAGGCCACAGTCAACGGAACCACCACGGTCTACATTGGCAACTACTACGAGCAGGCGGGGAGCACCATCCGCAAGTACTACTACCACGGCGGCAAGCGCGTCGCCATGCGCGTGGGCGCGAGCACGTGGTACTTCCTGCTCACCGACCACCTGGGCAGCACGGCCATCACGGCTACCAGCGCCGGATGCAAGTCGGCCGAGTTGCGTTACAGAGCCTGGGGCGAGATCCGCTACACCGACGGCACCACGCCGACGACGTATCGCTTTACAGGCCAGCGCGAAGAGGCTACAATAGCCCTGTACTTTTACAACGCCCGCTACTACGACCCGGCCCTGGGGCGGTTCGCCCAGCCCGACACCCTCGTCCCCGACCCGGGCAACCCCCAGGACCTGAACAGGTACAGCTATGTTCGCAACTCACCCTTGCGGTACACCGATCCCACGGGGTACTGTATCCCTGGCGTTAACTGTCCGGGGAACAGATACCAGGATGAACCCCAGATCCCGCCGCAGACACAGCCCTCTGTGGGGCCAATGTGTTTGGTGACACCGCCACCTACCTTGCCCGCCCCTTCAATCTCAACCTTGCTAACGCCAGTGCCCACGCCTGGACCATACATCACGACTTTGTATGGACACGATGCAAGCCAAGGCCAAGGTAGATCATGGGGGCCGATACCGTTCTCCACGGGCATAAAACCTTTCACAGCAGCCACTGTCATTCCGGTTGACCGCAGATGGTTGGTTCCTATAGTTGTCCCTTACCGGTCAGGAATGGAAGGTAGCATAACTTATTATGAGAATGGTGCATACATTGTCGTCAGTGACCAGTATGATGCCAGTTACCTATCCGTAGCCGGGCTGGACGACTTATCACTAAGCCGCTCTATCCGTATTCAGACCACAAGCGGTGAACAGCTTGGTCCTTACTCGCTGGGAGCTGTTCCCCCGGGCCAGGTTGGGGACACGGCGGCTGATCCAATAACCGTGTGGATCCGCAAAGAACAAGGAGCACCAGAGCGCATACGGATGGATCTGGCCGTGCAGGGTATGGGAGCTAAAGGAGCAGCTATAGCGTGGGCCAGCTACTACATTGCAGTGCCTTTGCCATATGGCCCTTGGCCTAACCCGGCTCCTTGGTTCGTTTCCGCACGTTCCGGCCCCTAACACTCTGTAGTTGCAGAACACACTTGCTGGAGCTAGGAAGGGAAGGAGGCGTTTGAGCAATGAAAAATGAACTATGGAAGTCATTGATGGTACTCCTAGTGGCTTCATGCCTGGCTAGCTGTGCCAGGATTGCCGAGGATCAGGAAGCTGACTCAGCTTTCAGGCAAATGATCGGTCCTATCTTTGACCAACAACTCCAACTGCGCACTGATAAGAAGGAATATACACATGAAGATGTCGTACATTATTGGGTTGAAAACAAGACAGGGGCGACTCTCTACTTTCCAGACCAATCCTTCGGAGTGCAGGCCTTTTGCTATAATGCAACGAAGAAGCAATGGGAGCCATACGATCTAGGTTTCAAGGTGGGGAACCCCGTCAGAAAAAGGGTTGAGCCTGATGCTTGGTTGGTAGAAGAAGTCACTTATTCTTTCGACACCGATTTGATGAAGGTGGGGGGGAAGCGGGTCAGAATCAGGTTATTGGTGATAGGTTTTACAGAGCCTCTCGAGTTGGGTGGTGGTCAAAGATATGGTGCCTACACCGACATTGAGATAAGTGCCCGCTGACCCAGTAGCAGGACGCGTACATGACCCGGCGTTGACTTCCCCACCTTCGCCGATTCAGCGCCGGGCCGCGTGGTGCAAGGTAGTGGCGCACCGAGAGGCTAGACATCCTGTGCTGCCTCCGCGCCAGGATTCGTTGCGTTCGGCTGTATCGGGCGCTGATTGAGGTGGATTGATCCCGCAGGGGGTGCTACGCCAACCCTATGCTCTGACCCACGTAGTTCACACGAAGGGGGCAATCTCAAGGCATTAGGGCACCTTAACAACCGAATTGCTCTCTCTCCTGGCATCCGAGAAGTCTGCGAGCTATACTGTTTGTTAACTGCCAAATTGGGGAGCATTACGAGGAGTACGTACAAGCGCCCGGGTTGAGCATTCTGCCCGGGGACACCAACGCTGACTACCAGGTCAGTGTGGCAGACATCCAGGCCATCGCCGTCCGGTGGGGCGAACCCTGGAGCCCGCAGGACGATGCAGACCAGGACGGGGGTGACCTAGACGCCAGAGACATCCGTACGGCCGCAGCTAGCTGGTGGGCCAGCGTGCCCAGTCCCTGCGATCAAGCCACAACCAAGTACTATTGGGTAAATGAACCGAGCTTGATCCGGTCACTTTGGATGCCGAATTTGCTGGGGAAAGTGCGCGTGAAAATGACCGATTCTTCCTCAGTTCATTTAGGCGGACGCCTCATCGCTCTACGCCAAAACGGCCAACTGTGCTACGTCCACACCGACCACCTGGGCAACCTGAGCCTGCTGAGGGACGGAAGCGGCTAGGTGGTGCCGGGTAGCGTGCAGCGGTTCTACCCGTTTGGGAAGGTGCGGGCCGGGCAGCCGGTGCTGTTGCCGAGGGAGCGGAACTTTTCAACTGGGCGACGGCACCACCACCCAGCGCACCACGCCGGTGCAGGTCAAAGGGCCGGGCGGCTCCGGCTACCTGACGGGGGTTACGGCGCTGGCCGGTGGCCAGTATCATAGCCTGGCGGTCAAGAGTGACGGCACGGCCTGGGCCTGGGGGTACAACGGCTACGGCCAACTGGGCGACGGCACCACCACCCAGCGCACGACGCCGGTGCAGGTCAAAGGGCCGGGCGGCTCCGGCTACCTGACGGGTGTGACGGCCATCGCGGCCGGGTACTACCACAGCCTGGCCGTCAAGAGCGATGGGACGGCCTGGGCCTGGGGGTACAACACCTACGGCCAACTGGGTGATGGGACGACCACCAGTCGCAGCACGCCGGTGCAGGTGGCTGCCACCAAGAGCATCATCAAGCACTACTATGCCAACGGCCGGCGCCTCGCCACGCGGGACAGCGAGGGGCTCAAGTTCTATCACGTTGACCATTTGGGCAGCACCAGCCGGGTCACCAACCAGGGGGGCAGCCCGGTGAAGATCACCAGCTTCCTCCCCTCCGCCACGCTGGTCGCGGCCACCTCCTCTATCGCCTCCATCTTCGGCCACGTCTTCAGATCAGGCCACGCCTCCCCCGGATACTCCGTCGCAAAGCACGAAGGCACCGTGGCCGCCCGCCGCGCCGCCCACATCAGCGCCGAAAAACTCCCCAGGTCAAACACCTCGCCCCGCCGCTCCCGCTCCAGTTGCTGCCGGTACAGTTGCAGAAACCTGTCCTCCACCCACCGGATGACCTGTAGTTGCTCCGCGCTCGGCTCCACGGCCACCTCCCGTTCGGTGAACGCCGGAAGCCGAATCGCCTCGGCCACCATCGGGTCCTCGTTCGCCCGCCGAATCATCAGCGTTCCCGTGATCCGCCAGAACAACTCGGCGTTCTTGATCCGCTCCGCTTCCTGCACCTTGCGCCGCTTGCCGCTCCTCATGGTCTTCTCCACCCAGAAGGCGAAGGCGTCCATGAAGGCCTTCTGACTCCCTCGCTCCATCGGAAACGGAAACAGGATCCGCCCCAGGTCACCCGCAAACAGAAATTGCCCCTGCCTGCAGAAATCCTGGATGAACCCCATCACCGGCGTGCCCCCCAGCGCCAACTTGTACTTCGCTCCCCTCAACGCCAGCATGGCGTCGCCGCGCAGGGTATTCGCGTTCTTGACGAAGTGCGCCTCGTCCAGCACCACCATGTCGTACCCGGCGTGCGCCGCATGCTTGTAGTACGGCGCCACCCACTGCCGGGCGGACAGATGGCACTCGCTGCAGTAGTGCCCATTCCAGGCCGGACTGCCGCATCGGGGACACAGGTCCTCCATGCCCCGCCTCCACGGCACAACCTTGCGCACCTCCTGCCGGTACTTCTCACACCCGGGATTCTGGCATCGCGCGTACCGGTCCGTCGGCTGGTGGCACACGTAGCACCGCCCTACCCCACACTCCTTGTTCTCGCACCGCTCCCCCGTAACCACGCTCCCGCATTGGGGGCACCGCACGGGATCCAGGTGCGTCGGCTTCGGCTTGTTCGCAAGCCGGGTGTAACTCGTGATGTGGAGCGGCGCAGGATGTCCCATGTCCGAGGGTTCCCGCACCAGGATGAAGTCCCGCCCTTCCACAAGCCCCACCGCCCGGCACTCGTCCGCCCAGGCCATGTCCAACACCGACCCCGGCGGAACAACGAACAGCGTCTTGAACGGATGGGCCTCGTGATTCCGGCTGCTCTCCGGAGATCGCTCCAGCTCCCCCTTGCGATCCAGATACCTCGCCAGCGCCACCGCCAGGCTGGTCCTCGTCTTGCCCAGGCCCGGCGTGTACGACAGGTACGTGGACTCGGTCATGCAGATCAGGGCCGCGTCATGCGCCTGGTACTCGTACAGGTCTATCCCCGTCTCGGCCACCCGATCCCGCCACATCCAGTACCGCTCTTCGTACGCCTCCACCGTCGGCAAGTGCTCCACAACAGGCGTGTCCTTCAGCGCCTTCCGCGCCTCTTCCAGCGCCTCGGCGATCCCTTCCGCCGACTCCGGCCGGGGGATCAACTGCCACGCCAGCCGGCGCCGCAGATGGTTCAGCGCAGACTCCACATCGCCGGGCGCCTCCGGTTGCAGCCCCACGGCCTGCAGGCGTTGCAACCGCCCGCTCCGCTCGCTCCATCCCACCGGCAGCCACCGCTCGCCGCCCATGATCGCTTCGGGCAGCGTGATGGCATACCCCGTGGCGTCCACCGTTTCCAGCAGTTTCAAGGCGTCCACCACGCTCTGGGGCTCCACAGCCAGAACCTTGCCCCGTCGCCTGAGCACGAGCCCCGGACCGTCGGTTCGGACCGGCAGCACGGAAAGGTCGCTCCTTCTGGGGGAAGTCTTCCTCCCGGACTTCTGCACCCGTTGCAGCCTTTCCGGCCGCTGCCATCCGACGCGGATGCCGTACTGCGCGGCGAGACCCTTCTGCGTCTCCAGAAGCCTCGCCCGCAACGCTTCCCGGGCCTCAGGAGCCAGGTCCGGCACATCGCCCAGGGTGCGCAGGTGCCGCTTCACGGTCTGAGCCACCACGCGAGCCACGGCTTCCGGTTTTGGTTTCTTGCCCCCTCGGCCAGGCTTCAGTTGAAGTACGGCCTCAATGGCGCCGCACGTCTCGCTCCCGCACGTCATGCACCAGTACTCGTCCACCCCGATGGCGCAGACCCCATGGACCACTTCCAGCCCCACCGAATCCGTGTGAAGCACCCGCGCCTCGTTGAGCAGCACGCCCCGCTTCCACTTCAAGGGCGACAGCACTCTCCAGGGGGTTGCGGCTTCCCTGGAAGGCGGAGACGGCTCGGGTGTGGACTCCCGCCTGCCTCCCAGGTCCCACGCGTAGGGTTGCACCACCCGCTGGAACCAGGGGGTGTCCTTCCATGCCTGGAGCGTCGTCGTGTTCAGTTCTTCAAAACTCCGGGGCGCTGCCCTGAACTCCGGGTAGTGCACAGGATGCCCGCCCGGCGGCATCGCCGGCCGCTTCTGGAGCAGCCAGGCTACGCACGGCCACCGCGTCCCAGGGTCCTCGTCCCCAGACCGCGGCAGCGCGACCCGCGCCATCTCCACACATTGCGCCAGCATCCACTCGCGCCACCTGCGAACATCATCGCGCTCCAGCGCCGCCTCCGGCACCACCAGCCCGATGAACCCCCCTGCCTTGACCGCCCGGACCTGCAGTTCGGTCGCCGCCTCCAGCGACAACACGTGCCCCTTGTGGGAAGAGGCGCATTGAAGGTTCGCCGTCTCTTCCACCGACCACGTGAGCCCGAATGGCGGGTTCCCCAGGGCATACTCAAAGGCGTCCCGCGTCCGGTACTCCAGGCAGTCGCCGTGGATCAGGTCCGCACCGCCGGGCCACCTCTGGTACGCGGCCCGGAGCACGGTGAAGGCCTCCTCCTGCAGTTCTATCCCGACGACCCGAACCGACGGGGGAAGGTACGCAAACAACCGCCCCGCCCCTGCGCAGTTGTCGTACACCGCGCCTCCCGCGATCGCCAGCGCCTCCGCGAAGAACCGGGCCACCTCCAGAGGCGTCAGGTACTGCCCCAGGGCAGCCCTGCTTTGCTGCAGAGCCGCCATCGCCCCGTACTTCTCTTCGTCTACCTCCACCAGCCCGCCCACGCCCGTGTACTGCGCCAACACGGCGAGCCGCTCTCCATCGGAGAGAACCTCTTCACGGCTGAGTGCCTCCTGTGCCCTCGCCAACGCTTCGGCGTTGCGTTGGAGCCGCACCGCCTTGACCGCTGCAGGGCCCTCTGCGTTTCCGTCTGCCATCTGTGTCCTCCTTCACGTTGGTGACGGAGGACAGGCCCATCCCCCGCACGGGGGCAAACCTGTCCCCCGTCGGGGATTGTTTCGATCACGTTCTACTTGCTGAACCCAAGGCTCCGTTCCCGAAGCGATACCCAGCACCCCTGCCCGATGACCAGGTGGTCCATCACCTCTATCCCCAGCAGCGCGCCCACTTCCACCGCCTGCCGCGTGATCTGCACGTCCTCGGGCGAAGGCGTCGGGTCCCCGCTGGGGTGGTTGTGCGCCAACAGGATGCCCGGCGCGTTCCGACGAATCGCTTCCCGGAACACCTCGGCCAGGCGCACTTCGGTGCGGTTCACCGATCCCCGGTACACCAGCACGTCCGCCAGCACCCGGCTGCGCGTGTCCAGCACCAGCACCCGCAGCGTTTCCTGCTCCTGCAGGCTCATCGTCGGCACAAGCAGGCTCGCGGCATCCGCAGGACTCCGAATCTGCATCGCCTCGCTGCCCGGAAGCGCCGCCAGCCGACGGCCCAGTTCCACCGCCGCCTGGATCCGCGCACCGGAAACGGTGCCCAGCCCCCGCACCTCGGCCAACTCGGCCAGGTTCGCCCGGGCCAGGCTCGCCAGGTCGCCAAACCGCGCCAGCACCTCCCGGCCCACCGATTCCGACGCGCCGACGATCAGTTCAATCAACTCGGCGTTGCTCAGCACACCGGGGCCAAGACGCGCCAGCCGGTACAGGGGTTGCTCCACCGCCGGCAGTTCCCGCAACTGAAGTCGGGTGGGTTCACCAGGGGCCCACAGCCCCATCTGTTGGGCGTCCATCCTCACCCCCATCACAGCACTCTGGGACAGGGATGACGCCCCGACAGGGGACCATCACCCCTGTCGGGTGGATACACGATGGGTTACAGGGAATATGCGATACTCTCCTCCTTTCTTGGGTCTTGAGATGGTGCAGGCGAACGACCATCCACTGCGCCACAGGGGTTTGCAAAACGCCACTCGTTCCCAGGGCGTCACGGGACATCAATCTTGCCGCAATGATGGGCGGCAGGATAGCGGGGCGCGGTTTGACGTCCTGCGCCCGCTCTGGTATATTACCCTCGCAATGGCATGACTAGGCTTAGCGAGGTGCTCCATGTTTGAGCGGATCACGACCAACCCGCGGGTGCTCCATGGCGAGCCCTGCATTCGCGGCTTGCGAATTCCGGTTCACTTGGTGGTGGAGATGGTTGCGGCAGGCATGACACACGAGGACATCCTGCGCAACTACCCCGACCTGGAACCGGCGGATATCCAGGCTGCTCTGGACTATGCGGCCCGCGCTGCGGGCGGGGGGCTGACCAGTAACGGCGAGAAGGGGGCTGTCCCCCTTCTCTCGCCGCCTATGCCGCTTTCTTGAGCGGCGCCCTTTCCATCGCTTCGGCCACCGCGCGCAGTTCGTCCCCGCTCAGGTCGCCGAACGCCTTACCCATCTTGCGGGCCGCAGCCAACTCGCTCCGGGCCGCATCCCAGCCGAACTTCTCCTTGCCAAGCCGCCGGATCTCCGCGGCCCAGTCCACCGGAATCTCGCCCTCTCTCGGCAAGGGAGGTGCAGCCTTCAGTTCGCAGATCGCCGCGCTGGCCTCGCCTTTGGTCAGATCGTCCAGCGCCCGGCCCAGATACGCCTCCAGGTCTGCGATCCCCGCCCGCCCGGCCAGGTCCTCCAGATACCGTCGCTGCGCCGCCGTCATCGGCCCATCCGGGTCCCGGATGGACAGGACCGACGGTGCCGGGCGATCGGGAACCCCATCGGAGTCCCGCTGGGTCAGCCTCCCCTCCAACGCCCTCGCGCGCTCGGCGCGAATGCGCTCAATGCGGGCGCACAGGTAGGCATCCAGGTACGCTTCGGTCTCCAGCAGGAGACGCAGCAGGTCGCACACCGGAAAGCGGATGCTGACCCGCGCCTTCGGCTCCCCGTCGGGCGCAATCCCGCCGTTGGCGGTCGCCTTGCCAGGGCCGTTGGACACCGTCAGCCTCATGGGATAGCGGGCGAACCGCTCCCCCTCGCCGGCGTCATGTTCCAGCCGCAGCACACGGCTCTCTATCGCGCCGTCGCGTTGGCTCCCGCCGAAGGCCTCAAACCTGCCCCCAAACAGCGCCTCAAACCGGTCCGCCTTCAGCGCGTGGATCACCACTCGCAGGTCGGCCACGTCCAGGTACGCGACGGCGCGGCCCGTCTGCCCCTGCCCCCGCTCGTACGTCGCCACCTCCACCTTGACCTTCCCGATCTCCAGGTGGTCGTACACCGTGAAGAAGGCGCTCCGGGTGGCGTAGGTTACAATCTCCGGGTGCACCGGAAGTCCCCGCTCGTCCATGCCGCCCTCCTCACGCCGCCTTGCGTGGCGGAGGGTCGCGCCTGGGAAACGGCAGGATGCGGGCAGGCCTGTCCTGTTCCTCCACGGGGAGTTCAACGACCTTCGCGATGACCACCTCCCCTCTGAAGAAGGCGCGTATCTCCTCCGGCGTGGACCACTCCACAATCGCGATCTTGACCGTCTTGTTCGGCCTCTTCGTTTCCATCGGGTTCCTCCTCTTGTGCTTGCGGGGAGGACGCCTCACACCGCCGGAAGGGCGGCATGGCGTCCGCCCCTCCGGCGGGTTCACGTTCAGGGATCCCTGGTCTCTCGCGTGTCTCACCTCCTCGTTCCGTTTCATAGATGCTGCGCGTCCGATGCATCGGAAAGATGCGTCACAGGCACTTGCCTTCGCTTCACGAGTGCCCATGGCGTCACGGAATGTCTATCCCAACACCGGCGCGCAACGTGCGGCCGGTGAGGAAAACAAAATGATGGGATATGATTGCAGCGTATGAGCCCGGGCTCGGGCCGAGGCGACCGCCCCGCGGAACTCGGACTGTTTGGTAAGGTGCCCCTGCCCCAGGGAAACAAAAAGACGGCAGGATGGTCCTTGCCGTCACGGGTTGCGGGGAGGCCCATGGTGTCCCCGCGCCTGGGTCAGGTATTCGGTTGCCTCTATCATACCACACTTCCGCGCCGATGTCAAAAAGGGCGCGAGGAGTGTTATGTAAACTCTAACACGCGCTATGCTCCGCCCACGCCCCACCAGTACCAGGCGAACGTCCTCTGCCCACAACCGCAGCGACCGCGGGCACGCCCCCCAACCCCGCGCCTGCGCCACTCTGCTGAACCCTTGTCGCCCACCCCATGCGGCCGTGCGATGGTATGACGTTGCGCGGAGTAGCGAGGATGTTTGACAAGCGGCAAACGTGCGTTAGAATACGCTCACACGAAACCTAACCGGAAGGAGCGCCCATGGCCCATACGAGGCTGGATGTATCCACCCTGGAGACATGGCTTTGGGAGGCAGCATGCGCCATCCGCGGCCCTGTAGATGCCCCCAAATTCAAAGATTACATCCTACCCCTGGTGTTCCTCAAACGCCTGTCCGATGTCTTTGAGGACGAGGTCGCTTATCTAGCCGGCGAGTTCGGCGATCCTGAGGTCGCAGCGCGTGCCGTGGAGCGAGATCACAACCTCGTGCGTTTCTACATACCGGAGGCTGCCCGCTGGCCCGTTGTCGCCAGCAGAACCACTGGCCTCGGTGAGCATCTGACCGATGCCATGCGCGCAGTGGCCCGGAACAACCCCCAACTCCAGGGCGTGGTGGATGTGGTGGATTTCAACGCGACTACCGCCGGGCAGCGTATCGTGGATGACACCTATCTGGCCGCCCTCGTGGAAGTATTGGGGCGCCACAGGCTTGGACTGAACGACGTAGAGCCAGACATCCTGGGCCGGGCCTACGAGTACCTGCTCCGCAAGTTTGCCGAGGGCCAAGGTCAGAGCGCGGGCGAGTTCTACACGCCGCGCGAGGTCGGCATCCTCATGGCCCGCTTGCTCCAGCCGGAGCCCGGTATGACGGTCTACGACCCCTGCTGTGGGTCAGGTGGGTTGCTCATCAAGTGCCACCTCCGGCTCCTGGAGACCCACGGTGAGCGCAGGAACGGCCGCCTCTCTCTGCCGCCTAGCGTAGCGCCTCTCAAATTGTTTGGACAGGAAATCAACCCTTCTACTTTTGCCATGGCGCGCATGAACGCCTTCATCCACGACATGGACGCCGAGATCCTGCTGGGCGACACCATGAACCGGCCCGCTTTCACGGACGAGTCAGGCCGCCTCAGGCAGTTTGACATCGTTACCGCCAACCCCATGTGGAATCAAAACTTCCCGAGCAGCGTCTATGAGCATGATCCTTACGAGCGTTTCCATTTCGGGACGCCGCCGTCCTCTAGCGCCGACTGGGGCTGGATTCAGCACATGCTGGCCTCACTGAAGCCTCGCGGTCGCATGGCCGTCGTTCTGGACACCGGCGCCGTCTCGCGTGGCAGCGGCAACCAGGGCAGCAACCGCGAGCGTGATATTCGCAGACGGTTCATTGAGGGCGATCTTGCGAGCCACGGCGACCTGATTGAGGCCGTCATCTTGTTGCCCGAAAACCTCTTCTACAATACCACGGCGCCGGCGATCATTCTGGTTGTGAACAGGGCCAAGGCGCACCCCGGCGAGATTCTGCTGGTGAACGCGTCCAAACTGTGCGAAAAGGGCCGTCCGAAGAACTACCTGACCGAGGCGCACGTGCAGCAGGTCTTTGAGACCTACCGGGAATGGAGAACCGTGGAGGGTCTCAGCGCGGTCATCACCCTGGCCGACGCTGCGCGCAACGACTACAACCTCAGCCCGTCGCGCTATGTTTCCACCAACGACAAGGAGCCCGTGCTGCCCCTGGAAGAGGCGGTCGTGCTCCTAGCGCAGGCCGAGGAGGAACGGGCCCAGGCGGATCAGAAACTGCGGCAAGTTCTACGCGAACTTGGGCTAGATTTTCCCCCTGGCGGTTTACAAATCTAGAAAATTGTGGTATAATGTAAACCGAGTACGCACAACGGAGGGGGAGATGGTGTTCGGAGAACGGTTGAAAAGCGCGCGCGTCCTAGCGGGGTTGAGCCTGCGCGATTTAGCCCAACGGGTTGGCGTCAGCGCGCAGGCCATCTCAAAATACGAGCGCGGCCTTGATATGCCCGGTTCCGCCATCGTCATTCGCCTGGCACAGGCTCTGGGGGTGCGGGTGGAGTACTTGCTGCGCCCGCCCAGTGTGTCGCTGTCCGCCCCCAGTTTCCGCTGCCGCGCCGCGCTCTCGCAAAAGCAGCAGGCCGCAGTTCAGGCGCAGGTGAAGGACTGGCTGGAACGCTACCTGACCATTGAGTCCATCCTGGGCGAAGCGCAAATCTTCCAGCAGCCTGCAATCTCCCGTCGCGTGGAGAGCCTTGAGGACACGGAGAGGGTCGCACAGGCGTTGCGGGGCGAGTGGAAACTCGGCTTGGATCCTATTCCGAATCTGACCGAGACGTTGGAGGCCCACGGCATCAAGGTCGGCTTTGTCCAGGGCTGCGACGATTTTGATGCCCTCACCTTCATGGCCAATGAAGCCATCCCTGTCATCGTCATCAAGGCGGGCATTCCCGGCGACCGCCAGCGCATGAACTTGGCCCACGAACTCGGCCACTTGCTGCTGGAGATGCCCGACGACTGGACGCCGAAGCAGGCAGAGGCGGCCGCTTTCCGCTTTGCCGGGGCTTTTCTTGCTCCAGAACCTTCGGCGCGGCAGGAACTGGGCGATCGGCGACAGACGCTGGACCTCTACGAGTTGCGCCTGCTCAAGCACAAATATGGGATGAGCATGCAGGCCTGGATCTACCGCGCCAAAGACCTGGGCATCCTGCCCCGGACCGCCGCAGAGAACCTGTTCCGCCAGTTCCGCACCCGCGGCTGGCATCGCCAGGAACCCGGAGCCCCCTGCCCGCCTGAAACCACCGACCGCCTGGAGCGGCTGATCCTGCGGGCGCTCAGCGAAGGACTGATCTCCGAGGCACGCGCGGCAGAACTGCTCGGCGTCGGGCTTGATGAATTCTGGCAAAGGGTACGCGCGCAACATGAAGACATCCCCGTTCCGTTGCGTCCTTGACTCCAGCGTGCTGATTGACCTGTATCGCGGCGAAGTGCTACACGTTTTCCTAGCACGGCCTGGCGAGTTCATTGCGCCCGATTTCATCGTTGCCGAGATGACGGAGCCGTCCAGCAACCGCCTGCTCGAGCTTGGGCTGCGGCGCGGAGAACTGAGCGGCGACGAATTGAATGAAATCACAGCCCTTCTGGCAAGCCACCCTGCGGTTTCCGTCCCAGACCTGTCTGCGCTTGTGCTGGCGAGGCGCGAACGGACAATGCTGTTGACCGGTGACGGAAGCCTGCGCCGCCTGGCCGAAGAGATGCAGGTGGAAGTGCATGGCACGCTGTGGGCGCTGGACTGGATGGTGGAGGCGGGATCGCTCACGCCCCGAGAGGCCGCCGACGCCCTGCGCGCCATGCTCGGGTGGGGCAGCCGCCTCCCCGACGGCGAATGCCGCGCGCGTCTGAGACGGTGGGAGAAGCAGCCATGACCGAGGCACGCCTGAACGACTTCAAAGACACCGAACTCGGCCCCCTGCCCGCGGAGTGGAAGGTGGTGAGGCTGGGAGAGGTGGTGGAATTCGGGCGCAATAAAACAATGCAACAGCCAAGGACTTCCCTAATCCCTTTTGTGCCAATGTCTTTACTACCAGAAGACACTATCTATATCTCGCAGTGGGAAATGCGTCGGGATGAAGAAATCAGGAGCGGCATAGCCATTCAAAATGGGGATTTTCTCTTGGCCAAGATTACGCCATCTTTTGAAAATGGAAAGCAGGGAATAGTAAAAGATATACCAGGTGGCTGGGGATACGCCACTACAGAGGTGATTCCGATTCGTCCTTGTCCAGAACTACACACTGAGTATTTGGCCTTTTACCTCAAGCAGCCATCCATTAGGCAAGAACTAGCTGGAAAGATGGAAGGAAGCACAGGTAGACAACGACTGCCCAAAATGGCTGTACAACAACTTCCCATCCCCCTCCCCCCGCTCCCCGAACAGCGGGCCATCGCGCGGGTCCTGCGGACCGTGCAACAGGCCATTGAGGCGACGGAGCGAGTCGTCGCCGCAGCGCGGGAACTGAAGCGCAGCCTCATGGACTACCTCTTCACCTACGGTCCCGTCCCCGCGGACCAGGCCGACCAGATGCCGCTCAAGGAAACCGAACTCGGCCCTATCCCCGCCCACTGGCAGGTGGTGAGGCTGGGAAGCCTCTTCGAAATACAGCAGGGCAAAGCCTTGTCGCCGAAGCACAGGGAGGGAAAGTCCCCGAGACCATTCTTGAGGACCGCAAATGTGTTCTGGGGTCGCATAGATCTGACTACCCTGGATGAAATGGACTTCACTGATGATGAGGTCGAGCGGCTTGCACTCCTGCCCGGCGACTTGCTTGTTTGCGAAGGCGGAGACATAGGCCGCACCGCGATGTGGCTGGAAACTATTCAAGGGTGTTGTTACCAAAACCACCTGCACAGGTTGCGCGCAAAGAGCGCGGATGTGGAACCAACATTCTACATGTACTGGATGCAGGCGGCTTTACTCTTGCTGGACCTTTACCCTGGGGAGGCAAACAGAACCACGATCCCGAACCTATCCAAAGCGCGACTCAGCAACTTCTCTGTTCCCCTCCCCCCGCTCGCCGAGCAGCGGGAAATTGCCCGTATCCTGCGCGCGGTGGACGAGAAGTTCCGCGCCGAAGAGAGCCGCAAGCAAGCCCTGGAGGCCCTGTTCAAAACCCTGCTCCACCACCTGATGACGGCCAGGGTCCGGCTGCCGGCGGACTTCGTTGAGGCGAAAGATTCTTCGCCCCAACAATTTGAGGAGGTTACCCCATGACGCCCTACGGCCCAGACCGGCACCACCGCCGGTCCATCCGGTTGCCGAGGTACAACTACGCCCAGCCCGGCGCGTATTTCGTTACCCTGTGCACGCGCGAACGCGCGCATGTGTTCGGGCAAACGGTGGGTGGGGTGGGGACATGGTGTTGAATGCGTTGGGGGAAACCGTCCGCCAATGTTGGTTGGCCATCCCCGACCACTTTCCCCACACGGAATTGGACGAATTCATTATCATGCCCAACCACGTGCATGGCCTCATTTGGATTGTGGATGATATTGCGGCGGAAAACGCAGAAAACGTGCGGGCCATCGTAGGGGCGAAAGGTTTTTCGCCGCTGCGTCTGCTCCCGCATTCGCCCTTGCGCCAACCGCCCGACGAACACCCCCTCGGCACGTCCAAAACCATCGGGGCTATCGTCCGGGGGCTCAAGATCGGCGTTACCAAACGGGCACGGCAACATGCCGGCGTCCACACTGTCTGGCAACGCAACTATTACGAACACATCATCCGCAACGAACGCGCGTTAGCCGCCATCCGCCAATACATCGTTGAAACCCCGTGCGCTGGCACCTGGACCGCTGCAACCCCGACGCCGCCGGTACCGATCCGCCGGCGCGGGACATCTGGCGAATGCTGCGCGCACATGCTACGAGCACGCCAGCACCGCTATGATTCAACCGGGAGGACGAATCATGACCCTCGGTAGTGAACGCAAGGCCGTGCAAAACCCTCTCCTCCTGTATGCAAAAGAGGCCGGCTGGACGTACCTGCCGCCCGACGAGGCGCTGCGCATGCGCCGCGGCGACACCGACCCGCTGCTCCGGACCGTGCTGCTGCAGCAACTGCAGCGCCTCAACCCGGACGTGGTGGACGCGCTGCGCGCCGAAGAGGTCGCGAAGCGCCTGGCCCAAGTCCCGCCCTCCGTAGAGGGCAACCTGCAGGCCTGGGAATACTTGAAAGGCCTCAAGACCGTCTTCGTGGAAACGGAGCGGCGCGAGCGAAACATCCGCCTGCTGGACCCGGTCCACGTGGGGGCCAACACATTCCACGTTACCGACGAATTCGCGTTCTCCAACGGAACCCATCGCATACGGGCCGACGCAGTCTTCTTCGTCAACGGCGTGCCGGTGATTATCCTGGAGACCAAGGCGGCCACCCGCTTGGAGGGCATCGCCGAGGCCCTGGAGCAAATCCAACGCTACCACCGCGAGGGCCCCGAATTCATGGCGTTACTCCAACTGCACGCCCTGACCCACCTGGTGCAGTTCTATTATGGCGCGACGTGGAATCTCTCCCGAAAGGCACTTTTCAACTGGCGCGACGAGCAGGCCGGCGACTTTGAGACGCTGGTCAAGACATTCATCGCTCCCAGCCGTGTCCTGCGCGTTTTGACCGAGTTCATTCTGTTCACACGCAAGGATGGGGAACTCGCGAAAGTGGTGCTCCGGCCGCATCAGATGCGCGCCGTGGAGCGGTGTATCCAGCGAGCCCGCGACCCCAAGAAGCGCCGCGGCCTGATCTGGCACACCCAGGGCTCCGGCAAAACCTACACCATGATCACCGTTGCCAAGCGGCTCATTGAGGACCCGACATTTCAGAACCCCACCGTCATCATGCTGGTGGACCGCAACGAACTGGAAGCCCAGTTGTTTGACAACCTGCAGGCCGTTGGGATGGGTCGCGTGGAGGTCGCCCAGTCGTGCCGGCATCTGCAGGACTTGTTGCGCCGGGATCGGCGCGGGCTCATCGTGTCCATGATCCACAAGTTTGAGGACATGGAGGCCAATATCAACACGCGCCGCAACATCTTCGTCCTGGTGGACGAAGCGCACCGCACCACCAGCGGCGACCTCGGCAACTACTTGATGGGCGCGTTGCCTGACGCAACGTACATCGGGTTCACAGGCACCCCCATAGACCGCACGGCTTACGGCAAGGGGACCTTCAAGACATTCGGCACCGATGACCCGAAGGGCTACCTGGACAAGTATTCCATCCGCGAGTCCATCCAGGACGGCACCACGGTGCCGCTGAACTATGCCCTGGCGCCCAATGACCTGCGCGTGGATCGCGAGACGCTGGAACAGGAGTTCTTGAGCCTGAAGGAACTGGAGGGGGTCAGCGAGATTGAGGAGATCAACCGCGTGCTGGACCGCGCCGTAACGCTGACCAACATGCTCAAGAACCCCGACCGAGTGCGGAAGGTGGCCGCACATATCGCGCAACACTTCACAACCACGGTGGAGCCCATGGGGTACAAAGCGTTCGTGGTAGCGGTGGATCGCGAGGCCTGCACCCTGTACAAGCGGGCGCTGGATGAGCATCTCCCGCCCGAGTACTCTCGCGTTGTTATCAGCGCCGGGCACAACGATCCACCAGAACTTGCCGAGTTCCATCTGGGCGAACGGGAGGAGCAACAGGTTCGACTGGATTTCCGCAAGCCCGACGTTGTGCCGAAGATCCTCATCGTAACGGAGAAACTGCTGACCGGGTTCGACGCCCCGATCCTGTACTGCATGTACCTGGACAAGCCCATGCGGGATCATGTGCTTCTGCAGGCTATCGCCAGAGTGAACCGACCCTATGAGGATGAGGCCGGTCGGCGCAAACCCGCGGGCTTCGTCTTGGACTATGTGGGCCTGTTTGACAACCTGGAGAAGGCCCTCGCCTTTGACTCCAAGGATGTAGAGGGTGTCGTGCAGGGCCTGCCCGTGCTTCAGGACCGTTTCCGCCAGGTGATGGCCGATGGACGCGACAAGTACCTGGTGCTATGGCGAGGATTGCGCGAGGACAAGGCCGCCGAGGCGGTGCTGGAACACTTCCGCGATGGCCCGGCCCGCGACGAATTCTACAAGTTCTCCCGCGAGATGCAGGAACTATACGAGATTCTGTCGCCAGATCCTTTCCTTCGGCCCTTTCTCCGTGACTACGAGGACCTGGCGCGCATGTACCGGCTTGTCCGGGCCGCCTACGAGCCACACATCCCCGTAGACAGGAGTTTCCTGCGCAAGACGGCCGCACTGGTGCAGCAGCATACCGAAACGACCGGCATCATGGAACCCCGAACGGTCTACGAACTTGGGGCCCGGGTTCTGGACAAGATCGCCGCATCGGAAGCGTCGGACACGGTCAAAGTCTTCAACCTCGTCAAGGCACTGTATGTGCTAGTGGAGCAGGAGGGGCAACGGGCACCACACCTGATTCCCATCGGCGAGCGGGCCGAGAAGATCGCCAAGGCGTTTGAGGAAAGACAGATCACGACCCAGGAGGCGCTGCGCCAGTTGGAGGGGCTGGTCGCCGAGTACAAAGAAGCGGAGAGCACTCGCCAGCAGAGCAATCTGTCGCGCGAGGCCTTCGCCGTGTATTGGCTGCTCCACAACGAGCGCATCTCCAACGTGGAGGCGATTGCCCAGGCGGTAGAGCCGATCTTCGCGGAACACCCTCATTGGCAGTCGGCGGCTAACCAGGAGCGCGAGGTGCGCATCCGATTGAACAAGGTCCTTCTGCAGACCGAACTAGGCGAGCGCGCTGTGGACGTAGTGGACCGTATTCTAGGCGTACTGAAGCGAGCAGCATCATGACCCATGCAGAGCGAACCGACTGGAAACCCCTGGAGGAAACGATTCCTGCCGAGATCTTTAAGGCGGAGGTGCGTGCCTGGGCAAGGCGCATCGGCGTCGAGCCGAAGGAAATCCGCCTGCGCCCCATGAAGCGCAAGTGGGCCAGCTGCTCGTCCAGGGGGACCCTCACCGTAGATCCGACCCTGCTAACGCAGCCGGCGCGCTTTCGTACGGAGGTCATCATCCACGAACTGCTGCATCTGAAGGTGCCGAACCACGGTAGACTGTTCAAGGCACTGCTGCGGAGTTATCTGGCTGAGGTGGAGAATACACACCAGCGCGCAGACTCGCGTGATTGATTGGGGCACATGGCGATGGGCAGTAGAATGAACCGAGGAACACCGTGGTCAGCGCGCCAGCCCAAGAATATTCGCCACGTCCGTGGGTGTAGCCTCCAGGGAGAAGGCTACTCCGCTGCCCCGCCGCCTTCTCAACACAGCAGGCCTATCCTCACGGTACCCTCCCCCTTACCTCCGACGTGCCGCGCCCGCGGATGACCACCCGCGGCACCCACGCCGGGAACAGGCCGGAGATGTCGGCCACCACCGTTACCTCCACCTCGCGCAGCGTCTGGTCCACCGCGATGCCGGCGATGTGCGCCGCAATCCCATTCCGCGTCAAGTAGCCCGTGTTGGCTGCCACGTACCGCTCGGCCACCTCCAACGCGGACGGAAGCAGCAGCACCTCGCCCGTCTCCCTGAAGTGCGCCACATCCACTTCCTGCGCCGCAGCCAGCGCCGCCAAGTCCGCCGCCTTGTACAACTCCCCCCGCGCGTGCTCCCACCGGCCAACCTCAATGCCCAACACCAACAGGGGCACGAACAAGATCGCCAGGAATCCCACAGCCCAGGTCAGCGAGTAGCCGCGCCGGTCGCGCAGAAACGGCCTCACCATCCCTCCTGCCTCCCCTCCGCCTCGCCTGTTACCACCAGCGGCGGCAATCCCAGGAACCCGAGGAAGTGCGGTACCTCATACTGCACTCGCACGCGCAGCGATGTGCCCACCACGCCGCCAGGAGCCAGCACGCTGACCTGCGCGCCCTGCAAGGCACCGTTGCGGGCGTATTGCGACGCCGCGGACATGGCCGCGCCAGCCGCGTTCCCCTGGGACACAACGCCCATGCGCACGCCATGTCGCGCGGCCTCCTGCGCCACCTGCTGGGCATACACCGCCCACCCGAACTCCACGATGGCCAGCAGGATCAGCACCATCAGGGGCAGCGTGACGGCCGCCTCCAGGGTCTCCACGCCCCGCTCCCCTCGCAGAAATCGCCTCATGCACCCACCTCTCAGAACCCCAGCCGTCCGGCCAAGCCGCCGATGAACGCGCTCAACCGGCTCCCGAACGCGCCGAACGCGACCACCACGATGACCACGAACAAGGCGATGATCGCCGCCAATTCCGTCGCCTCAATCCCTCTGTCGTCCCTCAAGAACCTCTTCATGACCCTTTCCTCCGTATCAAGATAGGTTTGCCCACATGTGGACCAATGCACCCAAGGCATAAACCCAGGCAAAGGGGACGCCTTCGCGCTCCAGCCGCTCCTCTGACGGCCGAAGGTCGCGAACGAACTCGCCCCAACGTCTCCGGTACCGCATGGCAGTCCATGGCAGCGCCACCGCCAACACAACCGCACCCAGGATCAGCACAAACTCGGCCGCAGGGAACAGCGCGACCAGCGCCATCAGCAGTTTGGCGTCGCCAGCGCCCCCCAGAAACCCAGTCCGCCACAGAAGGTACAGCCCTACCCAGGCGAGCGCAACGAGCCAGTTCCCCTGCGCCAGCCGCCATACCAGAGCCACGACCAGCACGGGCAGCACCAGCGCGTTCGGAATCCGCCGCGCGCGCAGGTCCACAACGGACACCACGACCAACCAGATGCTGACGCCTACCCGCAGCCAGATGCTCATCGCTCACTCCACCAAACTCACGCCCAGAAAGGCCACGGGCAGCGTGATTGCTCCCGTTCGCTCCAGCGGCGCGCTCCAGGCCGTCCCCCTCGTGGATACGCTCGCCCAAACCCGGTACACGCCCGGATCCGCCAACGGTATCCGCTCATCGCATCCCTGGAACAAGTATGTCCCACCCGGCTGCAAGCGGCCGGAACCCTGCCATCCCGCCCCAGGCGCGATGTCCCATCGGGGCTGCCGGATGGATATCCCCGGATACCGCAGGGCCAACACATCCGTAATCCAGCGCGCCGAGGCCTCCGTCAGGTCCGCGCGGATGAAGAGCGCGTCCGGGTTGACCGGGTCTGGGATCAGCTCCCGGTGGGCCACCTGCACCCATCGGGCCGCTGCCTCATCCCACTCCACCGTGTACGTAACGCGGACAACGGGATAGGAGATCGCCCGCAGGCAGATGTCCACGCCGCGCCGCTGGGGATCCTGGCCGACCACCAACGGATGCGAGGGCCGGTAGTACACCTCCACATCCGGCGGCCGCGTGTACACCGATGGCGGATCAGCCGAAGGCTGCGGCGGACGAGTGGGCGTCGGCGTGGCCGGCCGGGTCAGCACAACCTGAAGCGTGCATGTCCCTCCGTTGGCCCCCGCGCCCGCGCCAAAGGTGGCCGAGTATGCGTCAAACTCCCAGCGCTTCTCCACCAGCACCGTCCACGCCCGCGAGCAATCCACGCAGTGATCGGTGACCCACTCTCCCTGGGCGTCCGTCTGCCCGGAGCGCGTCTGCTCCGCGCACCCCGACGCGCTGCACTGCACCTGCGTCCAACGGCACCAGGCCCCGGCCACAGGATTGCCATCAGGATCACGAACCACTACCCGCAAGGCAAATCCAGAGCCCCCGCCCACGTCGCACCCAAAGGATTCCGCGCCCGAACACAGCCCACGGGCACCCGCCGATGGCTGCACGCGCGCGATGCTGAGCCAGGCCAGCACCGCGGCGCAGAACAACGCCGTGACGATCGCAATTCTCGTTCGCGAGTGCGGCATCTCCTACCTCCTCCCTTCTCTCCACGCAAAGGCCCCGCCGTCGCCTCCGGCCACGAGCGCGCCCTCGTGCCACGCCAGCGCCATAACCGGCCCCGATAGGCCCACTTTCTCCCAGCGGTCGCCACCCTCCCCACCCGACAAGGCCAGCCGCGCCACCCCGTCCGCCGTGCCGGCGAACAGGATGCCGCCCTTCGCGTCAAAAGCCAGACTGTACACGACAGGATCCTCCGGGTAGTCCCCATCTACCCGCTGCCAGGGTCCGGTACCCCGCTGGAGGAACAGCCCATCGCCCGTTCCCGCAGCCAGGTAGCGCTGTCCGGCCCAGGTCCATTCCGCCAGGGCCAACACCTTGCCCCGCGGGCCGTCGGCCAGAAAGCGCCATTCGCCATCGTTGTACAACCAGATCCCGTCAAAGGTGCCGGCATACAGCCCGTGTTCCGCGCAGAGCAGGCTGAACACCGGCAACCGCGCGCGCCCTTCGGGAGGACCAACGAGTTGCCACTTCCCCGCCTCTGAATCCAGCGACCGCGCCCAAACTCCCTTGCCGGTGCCTGCATACAGGGCATCCCCGACGGCTAGCGACCACACCGTCCAGCGTTCCCCATCCCCAAGGCCCGGCAAAGATTGCCACTCGCTTTCACCCAGGTCCAGCAGGCCCACCGGGTACGCTTGATCGCGCCCTTCGTAGACCCTGCGGCCCTGTGTATCGGCTGCCAGCGCGAACACCACCCCCGCCCAGGGCGAGTCCGTGGGCACAGGCTCGGCGGGGACCCGAGCAGCCATGCCATCAGCGCGGAGGATGTAACTGCCCTGATACGTCCCCAGCACAATCATGTCCCCCACTGCAGCCAGCGACCGCACCGGCTGCGTGAAGACCTGCTCCCAGGTGTTGGAGGACACTTCCGGTGGTGGCGCGGGTCGCGGGCGCAACGCCCTGTACCCAAGCCACAGGGCACTCCCCAGAACGAGCGCAAGGATCACGTGAAGGGTTCGGATGCCCCTCATCCCTTCCCTCCCTTCGGCGGGATCACCGCCAGGTACCAGACTGCGCGATGCGGCAGAGCCAAATCGGTGACCCCGTACCTCGCGGCAAGGTGGCGATAAACGGCCTCCAGCGTCTCCACCGCGAACAGGTCGCCCGACACCGCGTCCACCGGATGCCAACGCACCCGTCGGGGGACTTCGCCCGCCTTGACCATCGCCTCACCCTCCAGGGCGAAGACGCACTCCTGGAACGCCTCGCCCAGGCCAACCAAATAGGGGCACGGTTCATTCCCCATCCGAATCACCTGATCCATGCCCTGGGACGCGCCGGTGGCATCCAGGGCAAGTTGGTTCAACTTCTGCAGGTAGTTGCCGTCATGAACGGGCAGTCGCTCCAGCAGGTCCGCCCTCTTCAGCGCCACCGCGTCTCGTAGCAGGGCCAATCGCTTGATCCCGCGCGCCCTCGCCTCGCGGGTCCCATCGCGAATGGCGCTGTGAATCCGCTCGCCAATCCAGGCGATGATTACGCACAGCAACGTCAGACTCAGCACGGTTCCAATCAAAAGGCTCGTGTTCCGATCAGTCATCCCAGGTTTCCTCCTCAAGGTAGGGTTGCAGGAGCGCAGCAGCCCTTGCCAACTGCGCCAGCAGGCGATTGCGCTCCAGGATCGCGCCCCGAATCCGGTTGAACGTGAAGACAAGAAAGAGAACCGGCAGGGGCCATGGAAGGCAGGCCACCCCTGGAACGGGCCCACGGCCCGGCGTGACAGGGCCCGAAGGAGTCGCCGTCATCACCGCCGTCGGTGTGGGGCATGCCGCGCAATCGCAGGGCCGCGGCGTCGCCGTTGGACATGGCGGACAGGTGAACGACGGTACCGTTGGCGTTGGGGACACCGTCTGCCCCGGCGGAAGTGGCGTATCCGAAGGCGCCGCGGTCGCCGTGTGGGTCGGAGTGGACATTGGGACCGGGACGTCCGCAGGCCCACCCGACGGCATCGCGGTGGGAGTCGTGGTCTCCACCGCGCTGGAGGGCGGCGTAGCCGTTGGCGTCCGGCTGGCTGTAGAAGTGCCGGTGGCGGTCGGCGTCGCCGTGCCGGTGCGCGTTGGCATGGGCGTTGCCGTTGCTGTCCGCGTGGCAGTCCCCGTCATGGTCGGCATCCTGCTCGGAGTCGGCGTAGCCGTGCCTGCCCGCGTCGCTGTAGGCGCCGCCTGCGTGGGCGTCAGCGTATCCGTCGGAATCGGTGTGCAACTTGGCGTTGGGCTCGCAGTACGGGTACTCGTGGGGGTGTCCGTCGCGGTCGGCGTCCGCGTTCGCGTCGCCGTAGCCGTCGCCGTACTCGTCGGCCTAGCCGTACTCGTCGGAGTGGCCGTTGCTGTCCAGGTGCTCGTGGGTATCGCCGTGTACGTCCGCGTGGCAGTGGCCGTTGGACTCCACGTTGCTGTCGGCGCACTTGTCCAGCTTGGCGTCGCTGTAGGCGCCGCCGTGTCCGTGACTGTCGGCGTGCTGCTGGGTGTAACCGTCGGCGTGGGACTTGTCGTCGGACTTGCCGTCCGTGTGCGTGTGGGCATCACCGTAGGTGTGGAGGTCCGTGTGGGTGTATCTGTGGATGTGGCCGTTGGAGGGACAGTCTGGGTGCGTGTTGGAGTGTCCGTCGCGGTCGGGCTGGTTACCGCAGTAGCGGTATGGGTCAAGGTCGCTGTCCAGGTGCTCGTGCGCGTTGGCGTATCCACGGGCGTCTGTGTCGCAGTAGCCGTTGGGCTGTGGGTCAGAGTCGGTGTCGCCGTATCTGTCCGCGTTGGTGTAGGGGGCGCCGTCGGTGTGCGACTCGCCGTTAGGCTCGCTGTCGCGGTGTGGGTGGGAGCGCCCGTCGCGGTCGGGCTTGCCGTAGCCGTGCCGGTCGGAGTCGGCGTCGCGCTGGCTGTGTAGGTGGCCGTCCTCGTTGGTGTCGCGGTATCGGTCAGAGTAGGCGTCGCGCTCCGGGTAGCCGTCTCAGTCGGTGTCCACGTCGGGGTCGACGTGCCTGTTGCAGTCGCCGTCCTCGTCGGTGCCGCGGTATCGGTCGGAGTGGGCGTCGCGCTCCGGGTAGCCGTCTCGGTCGGTGTCCACGTCGGGGTCGACGTGCCTGTTGCAGTCGCCGTCCTCGTCGGTGCCGCGGTATCAGTCGGAGTAGGCGTCGCGCTCCGGGTAGCCGTCTCAGTCGGTGTCCACGTCGGGGTCAACGTGCCTGTTGCAGTCGCCGTCCTCGTCGGTGCCGCGGTATCAGTCGGAGTAGGCGTCGCGCTCCGGGTAGCCGTCTCAGTCGGTGTCCACGTCGGGGTCGACGTGGCCGTCGCAGTCCCTGTCGGAGTCGCTGTAGCCGTCCGCGTCCGGGTGGCCGTATTCGTCGCCGCGCGGGTTGCGGTAGCCGTCGGCGTCCGGGTCGGCGTTGCCGTCGGCGTGCTCGTACCTCCCGCGCAACACGTCCGGTTGGTTACTGCCAGGTTCATGCCATCCGACTGCACCCACAGGCTACCCACCCGATATGGGAGGTTCATGATCTGGGCGCACCGGAACACGTCCACCCGCCAGTAGCCATCCTTGTCCTGCGCGATAGGTATCCCCTCCAGGGACACACTCGCCCACGGCCCGGCTACCTTCCATCCGGCCCACTGCCACGCTACGGCATCCCAGAAGTAGAAGGCCACCGTGCAGTCCACCGCATTGTGCACGATCCCTTCAGCCATCCCGACCCCATCCGTGTGGAGTTCGGGCGCAGACGCCGGCATCCAGGCCAGCGCAAGGGCCGTCACCCATACCAACGCCTTCCACAGTCCCGCAACCATTTCTTGCTCCTGCAGCCAACGGGTACTGGACCCCCAAAAGGGTAGTCCAGTACCCGAACCTGTCCGCTATGGTCTCACCAACCCAGGCTCCCTGGGCGTCGGCATCTTCTTCAGCGGGGTACGCACCTTCGGGAGCATCGGCAACCCAGGCTTCCTGGCTTCAGGTTCCGACGCCGCGAATCCGAAGTTCACCTCGCCGCAATCGGAATCCACCGACAGCACAACACAGGGCGCCGTCGTGGACACCAGCCGCCTGCGGCTCACCACGGAGACACGAATGCGGTGCGTCCCTGCCGGCAAGCGCAACTGATACGTGCCGTCCGCAGCAACCTCCGCCCAATAGCGACCTGCCGTGACGACGGGGGAAGCGTCGGCGTCCACAGGCCCTTCTCCCGCGTCCCACACCCCGTTCCGGTTCGCATCCAGGAACACGCGGCCCGATACGGTGTGCATCGGCCCCTGCGCAGCCGCGGGGGCAAGCCCTGCCATCCCCAACAACACAACCAAAACCGCCAGCCACACACCTCGTTTCATGGGTTTCCTCCTCGTTCTTGGGTTATTGAAACAACCTCAACATGGACGCCACCATCGGCGCCCCGATCGCCACCAGGTACGGCAGCAGGTAGAACGCCAGAATCGGCAGAATCAACTGCGATCCTACGACCTTCGCCCGGCGCAACGCCTCCGCGCGGTAGGCCGTGGACATGTCCTGCGCCAGCCCATCCAGCAATCCCTCCACGCCCGTTCCTGCCCTTTCCATCTCGCCCAACTGCGCGACGAAGTTCACCAGCTCCACCAGTCCCGTCTCTTCCGCCCGTCGCAGCAGAACCTCCATCCGCCTCTGCCCCCGCGACTGCGCCAGCCCTTCCCCCAGCCACCTCGCCACCAACCCCCGCTGCGCCGCAATCCGCTCCAACGCCTGATCCACCGACAGCCCCGCCGATACCAGCATGGACAGCAGGTGCGCCACGTCCGGCAGTTCCCGGCGAAAGGCTCGCTCCACCCGCCGCGCGCGGCCCGCCAGCATCATCCCAGGAAGCCACCAGCCCAAAAACGCGCCCGCCACGAGGATGCCCATGGGCGCCGACGCAGTCAGCAGGAATCCCACTACCGCCCCGGCCAGGCGGAGTCCAAGGAAACTCGCCTCATCCCACCCCACCCAGGCCCCGGCTCGCTGCGCCCAGTACAGTTGCCTCCGCGCCCTCCCCGCCAGGCTTGACGGCAGGTTCCGCCCCAAACGGTTGAAGGGCACGAGCACCGCCCGCCAGAAGGGAAGTCTGCCCTGCCCCGCTGGCCGAAGACCGGCCACCGTCTCATACTGCTCCACCCGCACCGACGCAGCCACAGGAAGCCCCTCGTACAACAGAGCCGCAACGAGCACGGCCACCAGGAACGCCGCCAGAATCGCCATCTACACCACCTCCTCCACCATGGACTTCATCGCGGCATAACCCACCGCCATGGCCCCACCGCAGACGAGCAGGATCAATTGCCCGGGCAACGAACGGTAGAACGCGCCGAACGTCGGATCGCGCAGGAGCCCCAGGGTAACCATCCCAAGGAGCGCCGGGATCGCCTTGCCCGCCAGCAGGGCATCGGTGGCGGAAGTGGTCGCTTCCTCCCGCGCCGCGATCATCTCGCGGATGGCGCCCGCTTCCTTCTCCAGAATCGGGATGAAATCCCCTCCCACTTCCACATACAACTGCAGCGCACCCGCCACCAGGTCCAGCGAAGGCGACGGAGAACGGTCCTGCAGGGCACGAAAGGCGGCTTCCGCACCGAGCGCCCGCATCTCCGCGGCGGCGCGCAAAAACTCCTGCGCCACGTGAGGCTGCCCACCCGCCTGGAGCGTCGCCGCGGTCAATCGCAGCGCCTCCGCCAGGTCGGGTTGCACCCGCAGGTTGCCCACCAGCAGCGACAGGGCCCCGGCCAATTCCCTGTCCACCGCCCGCCACCGGGCGCGTTCCCTGCCCGCCAGCCTGGAGCGCGGCAGGGTTCCGACGGCACATCCTGCAACCAGGGCCACCAGCGGCGGCAGGCCCAACGCAAACGCAACGACGCAGGCGACGACGCCCAGACCAACCGATAGCAGCAGAAACTCCGCGCGCGACAGGGTCCACCCCGCCGCCTGAAGACGCTGCTCCAGGGCCTTGCCAGAAACCACTTCGGGTTCAGGGGCTTGCCCCGAGATCTGCTCCCACTGCCGCACCCGCTGCGAGCGCGCCGCCCCCGGTCGGAAGACGAGCGTGTACACCGCTACCAGGACCGTCATCGTTGTCAGAACCGCAGCAGGCAAAGGCGATGGCATCCCTACCCCCTCGTGTACTCGCCGACCCGTTCCCAGGTCGGCTCCTCCGCCGTCGGATCCCACCGAAACAGGTCGCTCAAGCGCACGTCGCCGCCCCTCAGGTCGCGCTCCACCTGGGCGATGCGGCTGACACGGCGCACACCCCCGCCGTCCCACTCCAACTGCACCATCACGTCCACCGCCAGGGCGATCAGCACCTTGATCGCCTCCACCCGGGGAAACTGCCCGCTCTGCAGACAGCGCAGAATCAACGTCTGGACCGTCTCCCACGGCGAGCGGGCGTGGATCGTGGACAGCCCCGCATGGCCCGAAATCTGGGTCTGCAGCAAGGCCGCCGCCACGTCTCCAGCCCGCACCTCCCCAACGATGATCCAATCCGGCGTCATCCGCAGCGCCGCGTTGACCAGGTCCAGCGCCGTCACCCCATACTTCCCCTCAATGGATGGCGCGCGGGCCTCCATCGCCACCCAGTGCGGCGCGTTCAGCCGCAGTTCCTGCGTGTCCTCAATGCTGACGACGCGGTCATCCCTCGGGATGAACTCGGATACCATGTTCAACAGCGTCGTCTTCCCCGTCCCCGTCCCTCCCGCAATCAGCACGCTGCGCCGCCTGCCAATGACCTCTCGCAGAAACCCGATCATCTCCTCGTTCAACGCCCCCCACGACAGCAATCGCTCCGCCGTGATCGGCGCCTCCTCAAACAAACGAACGTTGAGCGCCGGGTACCCGCGCCCATTGACGATGGGAGGCAAGACCACGTGCACCCGCGCGCCCGCAGGCATCCGCTCGGTCCGGGGAAGCCTCGCCGATACAATCGGTTCCGCCTCGGTCGCACGCCGTCCCAGCGGCCCAAGAATGGCCTGGATCACCCGCCGAACCTCCTCCGGCGGCGGAGCCTGAAACCCTTCGGCCTGCTCAAATCGGAACCCCCCTTTCCGCTTCACGTACAACGTCCCGTCCGGCCCAAGGGCAACCTCCGTCAGGTCGTCCCGCGCGGGCGGCAGGAATTCCTCCAGGAATCCCCATCCCAGGAGCAACCGCTCCACATGCTGCGCAAGCGCGTTCTCCTGCGCTGCGGTGAAACACAACCCCCTCTGTTCGGCCACTGCCCCCACATGGAAGCGAATCCGCTCCCGAATGCGAGGCTCCGTCGCCTCGTCAGGAGACAGGAGGGCTTCGGGCCGAAACTCGGCGGTCACCGCGGCCCGGACCTGCTCCACCAGGTCCGCCTGCGTCTGTTCCGTCAGCAGCGCCCCCGACAGCCGGTCGGCCCGCACGCGGTTCAACAAGGCCCGGTTGCTCATGTCATTCCCCCATTTCGCGGTCATCCCAACCGGATGCGCGGCAATCGCCACGCGGAGCGGCGGTTGGCTCCGGCTCGCCCCGCCTGGGGCATCAGGCTCTGGGCCAACCGTTCAATCCCCTCCGCAAACGGCCCACCCCGCACCAGCGGCAATCGGTACTCCACCTGCTCCTCCCGCACCCACTCGTCGTACGGCACCACCCCCACCACCGGCGGACACCACCCGTCCAGCCCCCGCCGAAACACCCCCTCCATGTCCCGCAACGACAGCCGCGCCACAGACGTCATCTTGTTGACCACCAGCCGCACCTTGTCCCGCGTGATCCGGTTCCGCTCGTCAAACCCAGAGGTGATCAACCGCAACCCCTCTATCGCCTTGCTCAGGTTGGCGTAGTCCGGCTCCACCACCAGCAGGAGCACGTTGCAGCGCAACAGCGGCTCAATGGCCGCGTCCGAGAACGTGGGCGGCACGTCCATCAGGATGGCCGGGTACTCCCGGTCGCGGGCGGTCAGAATCAACTCTCGGATCATCTCCGGCGTAACTTTCGCCGCTTCCACCGCATCGTCCGGGGCCAGAAGGACATCAAACCCGTTGTACGCCTGCACCGAGTGGGCAAACCCCTCCGCGCCAGGACGCCGAAAGAAGGTCAGCATATTCGGGCGCGGTTCGCGCCCCAACTGCACCCGCAGGTCGTCGGGAGTGTCAAACCCCATCAGCAGCGAAGGCCCCACCGTCCGGCACAACTGATACCACAGGTTGACGGCGATGGTCGTCTTGCCAGGCCCTCCCTTGAACCCACCCACCGCGATGACCTTCTGCCCGGCGACTGTCGGCCCGCGGTGGGGCAGCGCGTCCAGATACGCCGCGCCAGGCTCCAGTTCCCGCCGACGCTCCCGTTCCGCCAAGCCAATCTCAATGGCCCGCTCCACCACCCGCGCCGGAGACACCGGCTTGATCGCCACGTCCCGCACCCGGTCGTGCGCCCCAAGCCGCGCAGCCATCTGCTGCCACTGGGCGGGAAGCAGAACCACGGCCGCCGTCTTCTTCAGCGATGAAAGCAGGGCGAGGAAGTCGCGCTCACCGGCTTCACCCAGCAGTTCCGCGTCCACAATCGCAACCTCAGGCTGAACGTCCGCCAGGTTCTGCCGCAGCACATCCGCGGTCGGGGCAATGGAGACCACGGCACAACGGGCCGGTTCGGCGCCGGCAGCCACCACCAGGGCCCCAAGGGCGCGCGGGTCGCCCTCCGAAAGGAGCAGACGTACCGGTTCCTCGCTCATCGCCGACCCTCCGCAGGGAGAACCAGATCGCGGACGAGGTCGTCCCAGGCAATGCCGCCGGTCTGCACGATCTCCCGTTCCACCGGCTGGAGGGCCAAATGGATGACGCCCTTCGCATTCAACAGCGCCAGCAGTTCCACCGGGCTTGCCAGGAGGGTCGGCGTAACCGGCTCCGTCGCGCCGAGGGTCTTGACCTTCGGCGCGTCCACAGGGAGCAGGGCAATCACCGTCGGCGTAACCGGCGCGCCCAGGACGATGACCGAGGACGCCTGAGCCGACGTCGTCGTGCGCACTGGAGCCAGCGCAAGGGAGCCAGATTCATCCGCCGAGGCCTCCTCGTACCGAAACGTCTGCGGCACCAGTAGCACCTGCAGGTCGTGGAGAACGATGCGGGACCGAGCGCCAGCGCTGTCTTCGCTTGCGGCGTACCCCAGGGTCTCGCCGTCCAGAACCGCCACAGCCTCTACCCGGTCGCCCGCGCGCAGCACACCGGCAAGGCCCGTGGCCTGGTCCACCCGGACGGCAATCGCTCGCCAGTCCGGCGGCAGCGTCGCCGCAATCCCGGAAACGGCCCGGTCGCCCACCAGCGAACGCGGGATTTGCTCGCCCGCGAGGCGCGGCGCAGACAGCACCTGCCCCACGGCCTCGGCGGGGTCGGCCAGGGCATCTTGGAGGACAGCAGAGGCGTGAATGCGCTTGAGCGCCACATCCGCCGCAGTCAGGCGAGTCCCTGCAGCGAGGCCCCGACTTGCCACAACGACTTCGGCGCTGCGAGAGACGCCGGAAAGAAACGCCAACACAACAGCGAAGGTCACCAGCCCCAGAACGGCAACTCCAACGAGCGGCAGTGCGCCTTTGCGGACTTTCATCCCATCCTCCCGGTCCAGTTTGAGGGCAAACAAAAACGGCAGAGACCAAGGAGTCGCCTGGACTCCTGTCCTTGCCGTCACGAGTTGCGGGGAACCCCATGTGGTCCCCGCGCCGGAGTATTCAGTTACAGGGACAGCATACCACAGGTTCGGAGCGTTGTCAAATGGGGCGAGACGAGTGTTATGTTAAGTCGCCTGCGCGGCCCAGGGAGCGGCGGGGCGTGCGAGAGGGCATGACCGCACCCAGCTCAGCCACGCCGCACGGACGCTGTCGCCTGCAGGCACTGGTCGCGCGGCCCTGCTAAACAGAAGGGAGCGATGTCGCCGAAAGGACAGGGGGAGACTTCTCCCTTCCTTTACTGCGTAACTTCCCGAGCAGAATAGCTGGGGGGCCCAAGATGACTACAATCACCTTGGGCCCCCAGGACGATCCGTTCCGTGCTGAAAGCAGGGCCGTGGTCTCCGGCGTTTACCGGCTTACAGCATCCTCTACCCCAGGCGTCTCTATAGCATCGTCTGCCTGGCTCCCGTGCTCTTCTTGCACGTTGTCGTGGTCCCCGTTTGCCTCAGCCTGCTCGCTGTGCAAGATCGCGCCATTGCCGGCGTCCACTTTCACATCCAGGCCGTTGCTCAGCTCCACGCTGTAGACCAGGACGCCGTTTTCGTTGTCCAACTCCACCTTCACGGCAGTGGCGCCCTGGTTGGCCGCCTCGGCAGCCGCCTTTGCCTGGTCGGCACTGATGGTCGCCATCTTCTGCAGGGCAGCAGCCTCGTCTGCTTCGCTCATGCCCTCATATTGGGCCTGATCCACCACGATACTGCCGGCATAGGATGGCACCCGCACCTGGTCATCAGGGCCAGCCTCTTGCTGAACCGCCGCGGGTGGCGTGGGAGGAGTGGGATTCTGAGCGAGCGCGGCGTTAGCCCCCACGCCTGCCACCAACAGACTGATGCCGACTATCGCTCCTGCAATACGCTTGTTCACTTTCACGGTAACCTCCTATCACTGAATTCTGGTTTTCTGAATGATACCCCGTGCATGCCCAGAGCATCATTCTGGTTTCAGTATACAGGAGTCAAGTAAGAAGACCGTGAAATCACGATGAGAATTCTCTCATTCTCGCCTCCCGTTTAGCGGAGGTTAAGCTTCTGAAAGACCTGAACCTTGAGAAAATCCAGCCCCAACAGGGCCATCGCGACCAACGCCAGCGTGCTGAGCGATAGCCAAAGCGGAATCGCCTGCATCAGAATTCCGAAGGTCGCCAGCAGTATGACGATCAGGATGGCCAGCGCGGAGGCGAGTATCATCCACCCGCCGGGCCGTGAAACCCAGAAATGATGCCGTTCGCGCACCAGGTAGATCATGCCCTGCGCGGTGAAAACCAGTGTCAGAAACGAAAGCGTTTGTAGTTCCGCCACAGACAAATGCAGGAAACTGCGGCCAGCGAGGAAGATGCCGAAGGTCAACGCCAAGACCGGCAAGCCCAGGCTGAGAGCCGGAAGGAGCATGCCGCGCACATCCCAGCGGTCGGGCTTACGCGAGGCGCGCACGCGATCCGTGGCGATGGACATGGTGACGAAGTCATTGGCGAACAGGAGCAGAACGACCAGCAAAGGTGTGGTGACGAAAGTGCCGGTGAAAATCAAGCCGAGGCTGAGGAAGCCAGCGATTTG